>OHFY01000649.1_pt1 | contig 14377 bp, 9 predicted proteins | sample 1567681 | NCBI WGS metagenome assembly OHFY01 (sample SAMEA3879512, study PRJEB24766) | human gut metagenome | biome: human-associated habitat; feature: feces | place: USA | collected 1985/1987 | reverse complement strand
GATGCCGTAGTAGGTGGGGTTGTTCACCAGAACGGCCACGGCGTTGGGGTGCTCCTTGATGGCCTTGGCCACCTGCTCCCGCTTCATGCCCAGCGAGATGCCCAGCCGCTTGTCCACCTCGGGATTCACATAGACCGGGACCGCGCCGCAGAGCACCAGCGCGTTCAGCACACTGCGGTGCACGTTGCGGGGCAGGATGATCTCATCGCCCCGCTTGCAGGCTGTCAGCACCATGCTCTGCACAGAGCTGGTGGTGCCGCCCACCATTAAAAAGGCATGGGCCGCGCCAAAGGCATCGGCGGCCAGCTCCTCGGCCTCCCGGATGACCGATACCGGGTGGCAGAGATTATCCAGCGGCTTCATGCTGTTCACGTCCACACCCACGCACTGCTGGCCCAGAAAGGCCGTCAGCTCCGGGTTGCCGCGGCCCCGCTTGTGGCCGGGCACATCAAAAGGTACCACACGCATCTGCCGGAACTGCTCCAGCGCCTCGTAAATGGGCGCACGGCGCTGATCCAACCGGAACCGTGTACGGTTCTCACTCATCTTTTCTCCTCCGTCCCTGGTTCCGGCGCAGCAAAAAAAGCGCAGGCCCACCACAATGGTGCAGACCTGCGCTTGAAAAAGCGTTCCGAACATGCAGACAAAGCCCCCCGATGACACTGGGGAAAATCCACCGCATGGTTCAAAAAGACGGGATGACGAGAGTCTATATAGCAATTACACTTTTACTACTCTTATTGACCGTTTCACAAGTCTGCGCACGTTCTGCGCAATTTCATGGCTGTAAAGGAACCAACTTATAAAATTCGAGCTCTTAACTCAATCAATAATGGCGACGATGCCGCCGGTCGGCAGTGGACCCGGCTGTCCGTATGGCCTTAGCCCCGATGGGCGGTCCCAGGTAATTTGCTTTGAAAAGACTCTGACACGCTTTGTCTCTCAAAATCGATGATATCTTATCATGCTATGAGAGTGGTGTCAATACTTTTTGGGAAAATAAAGCGGAAAATGGGCAAGCGGATCGCATTATGACAAGGACATTGTAAAGACATGGTAAAAGTGTGGCAAAACACTTTGCACAGACACGGCAAAACGCTTTTGCTTGACAAATGAAAGAAATTCTACTATACTGATTCTTACCGGTGCGCCATCGCCAAGCGGTAAGGCAGGGGACTTTGACTCCCCCATCGTAGGTTCGACTCCTGCTGGCGCAACTGAAAAAGAACCCGCAGGGGGCCTGAGCGACAGGTTCCATGCGGGTTTTCTTTTTGTGAAAAGAGGGTGTTTGTGTGAACGAAGAAAATTCTCTGCTGACCGGGGCGGTGCGGCCTGCGCTGCTGCGGTACGCGCTGCCCATTATCCTGAGCATGGTGGCAACACAGTTTTACGCCGTGGCCGATACCATGATCATCGGCCTGCGGCTGGATGCCGATGCGCTGGCGGCAGTGTCCAACGCTTCCACGGTGCTGATGATCTTCCTGTTCATCTCCGGCGGCATGGAGCTGGGCGGCGGTCTGCTGGTGGCGGCGGGCAAGCCCACTGCCACAAAGCATGAGATGACAGAGCTGCTGTACAACCTGCTGTTCGTGGATGAGGTCATCGCCCTGTTGACCACGGCAGTGGGCTTTGTGACCCTGCCGGCTCTGCTGCGGCTGATCAATACGCCTGCGGAGATCCTGGATACCGCTGTGCTCTACGGGCGCATCTATCTGATGGGGCTGCCATTTCTGATGCCCTACGATCTGAGCAAGGAGTGTGTCATGGGCTGCGGCGATTCCAAAACGCCGCTCAAGGTCATTGTGGCGACCAGCGTGATGAACATTGTGCTGGACCTTGTTCTGGTGGGGCCCTTCGGGGTGGCCGGTGCGGCGGCTGCCACAGCGGCGGCGCAGGTGGCGGGCGCAGTTTACATGGTGGCGTTTCTGCGCCGCACCCAGATGGATGCGGCCTTCTCGCTCCGGATGCTCAAGGCGCGCTATGCCAGGGATATTTTCCGGCTGTCAGCCCCCAACAGTATTCAGCAGGCCAGCGGCACCATCATCACCACGGTCAAGCAGGGGCTGCTGGGCGGTCTGGGTGTGGAAGCCATTGCGGGTTTCTCCTGCGCAGGCAAGCTGTCCAGCCTGTTGATGATGCCGGTGTTCGGCTTTGTGCAGTCCACAGTGTTCTTTATTGCGCAAAACACAGCCGCCCTCCAGCCGGGCCGTGTAAAAGAGGGCCTGCGGGAAGGGCGGCGGATCTTGTTGGTGTATTCGCTTGGGGTGATGGCGGTCTGCATCGGTCTGCGGGGGCCGCTGCTCCGGCTCTTTACCACCGACCCGGCAGCAGCCAGCTATGGCTGCACCATGCTGGCCTTTGAGTCGGTGACCTGCCTGTTTGTGGCACAGAAGCATCTGTTCGAGGCCCGCCTGCGCGGTGCCCAGAAGATGGGGCTGTATCTGGCCTCCAACCTGGGGCAGATTGCCCTGAACCTGCTGGCCTGTGTGATCCTTGTGCCCCGCATTGGTTTTGCAGGCTTCTGGATGTCCAGCTGGATCAGCGCGCCCATCGGAATGCTGCTGGCAGCGGTGCTGGCGAACCTCTCAGGTGCTTCGCACCAGCTTCCCTAATAGAAGAGGTGGCATCCCGCAGGGATGACGGAGAGGCTCAGCCAATCACCTCATACTGAAAATATTCGCACTTGACCTTGCTGCCTACCTCGATCTCGGGCGGCAGCAGGGCCAGCGCAACGGGATTCAGCTCGTCGCTCTCAATATCGGTGCGGCGCAGGTTGACATAATCGCCGTCAAAGCTGACGACCTCGTAATACCAGGGGCCCATAGGATACCTTCTTTCAGTTGAGCTTTTCTTTGAGCTGTCGCTTCTTGGAGCGGCGGCTTTTTTAATGCTTCCGTTTTTTCTTTTCGTCCCAGGCAAAGTACCCGGCGTAGAGCAGGAACACGGGCAGGGCGGCAAGGGTGACGGTCCGGCTCAGGCGGATGCCGTCCGGCTGATAGACAAAGTCGATGGTGACCGTTCCGGCGGGGCAGAGGACGGCCATCAGGCCCTCGTCCACCTGCAGGATCTCGGTCTCCTGCCCATCCACATAGGCCGTGAAGCCGTCATCGTAGGGCACGGAGAAGAACATCAGGTTTGCCCTGTCCAGCGTGGCTTCAGCGTGGAAGCCTGCGCTGGTCATCTCAAAGGCAGTGCAGGCAGAGGCCCGGCGGTCGGCGCAGTCCTGAGTGTAGCGGGTGTAGGTCAGATCGTTGAGCTCTGCCGTGGGCAGGGGCGTGAGGTACTGCCCGTAGGCCACCGCATCCTCCTCAGTGAGCACCAGTGCCCGCATGAGCAGGTTGGAGCGGGTGGGGGTCACGGTGTCCTCGTACTGGGCCTCGGTGAGATAGTAATCGTAGGTGAAGCCCATGGGAACGTAGTTCTGATTCTCGTAGAGAACATAGCCGTCCAGGGTATCGTAATACGCCCAGCCCTCATCGGCCTCAGCGCGGAACTGCTCCTGATGCGCAAGTGTGGTCAGCAGGTATCTGACGCTGAGCAGGCCGCGCAGAGCATAGTTGGAGAGTTCGGGCTGACTGCGCACATCCCGCTTGACCCCCAGTGCCGGGTAGAAGCTGAGGATGCTGGGAGCGGCGGTACTGCCGAAATACTGCAGGCAGCTCTTGTCCAGCCACAGGCCCAGATTGTCGTGGGTCTTGTAGGTGTCAATGCGCCAGTCGCCCTCGGGCAGATCCTCCTTCAGGGCCAGCGCGTTGATGTACTGCTCCACAAGGTCACTGTCGGTGTTCCACTGGCCGAACTTGCCAATGCCGATGTGGACGATGCCGAACAGGCAGCTGAACGCCAGCACACCGGCCAGCAGGCGGCGGGCAAAGACCCTGCGCTGCTGCCAGCGCCTGCAGATGCAATGGTAGACGGCCAGCCCGCCCAGACCAAAGGCAAGCACTGCGCAGTACTGGCCCGGATTCTGCAGCACGCCCAGGCTCCACTCCTTGGTGGTGGCATCCTGCACGGGCACCAGTGCAAAGGTCAGCGTGGCAATCATCACAAAGGCAATGCTCCGGGCGGGGCGGGCGAGGTCGAGGCTGGGGTCCTCCCACGCGCTCACCGTCATGGCCGCAAGGATGAGCACCGGCATATAGAACCACCGGGCATAGTAGCTGGAATTGAGGGCATAGAACGCGCTGTTCAGGATGGGCACCAGCGCAAATACCATGCAGACGGCAATGATCCGCTTTTTGCTGTCGCCCTGCCGGGAGCGCCAGTAGGCCACCACCCCGGCCAGACTGCACAGAGGCAGATAGGCTGTCATGCTGGTCCATTTGATGATGCCCTCAGACCAGATGGAGGTCATATAGGGAGAATCCGGGGGCAGCACCCAGCTCAGCAGAATGGCCAGATACTGCTGGGGCTTGGAGTAGGTCAGAAAACCCCAACCGGAGGAAAGATCGATGGTGCGCGGGTTCTGCAGCACGCTGAGGACAGTGGGCCAGAGCACCACAAAGCCCAGTGCCACACCCAGCAGGCTCTCAAAGGCCAGCTGACCGAAGAGGCGGCGCGTGAGCCGGAACTCCCCGGCGGAGAGCTTGCAGACGAAGTAGATGACAAGGAAGAGCACCTGCCCCACAAAGAAGAAGTAGTTGTTGAGCAGGTTCACCGCCACCCAGAAGGCGAACCATCCGTGGCGGCGCTCGTAGATGGTCTCATCCAGTGCCCAGAGCATCCAGGGAAAGAGGGCCAGCACATCGATGAAGTGGTTGAAAAAGATGTTGTACAGCCCCCAGCCCGAAAAGGCGTAGAGAGCCGCGCCCAGCACCGCAAAGTTCGGGTCTTTGACGTAGCGGCGCAGGTACAGATACGCGCCGCCGCCCGCCACCGCGAACTTGAGCACCAGCAGCGGCACCATGAGGTAGGGGAGCCAGTTCTGCGGGAAGAGCAGGGAAAACCAGAAGAAGGGGGAGCCGTACAGGTAGAACGAATAGGCGTTCATGGTTCCGCTGCCCAGGTCAGTTGCCCAGGAAAAGGTGTTCTTCACGCCTCCGTATCCGGCGGGGTAGCCTGCCCCCTTGAGAAAGCCGTTCATGTAGCGGTAAAAGCTGATCTGCTGGCTGTTGAAATCGCCTGCATAGTGGAAAAAGCCGCCGTCCAGCAGATAGAACGGCAGGAAGATGAGGGCGGCTGTCAGGGCACAGAGCCCCACGGTGAGCCAGAACTTATCCTGCTTCTGTCCCAGCATCCGGGGCAAAGAATGAAATGCAGTCATGCGTCAGTCCTCTTTTCAGTATCGGAAATTTCCCGCTTACGGGAACGGCACCTCGCGGGTGTCATCGGGGTCCTGCGCGGCCCTGCGCTGCTGCTCGAACACCGCGTCGATAAGGGTGTCGAGGTCAGAAAGGCGGCTCAGCTCACAGCAGTAGCGCCGCAGGCTGGCGGCTCCCTTCAGGCCCTTCATGTAGTGCATGGTCTGGGCCCGGGCCTGGGGCATGGCAACGAACTCGCCCTTCTGCTCTACCATCTCCTCCACCTGCCGGCGCAGGGCGTTCATCCGGGCCTGCAGGTTCGGCTCCTTGGGGGCGGGCAGGCCCTCCAGCGCGGCGTTCACCCGCTCAAAGAGCCAGGGGTCGCCCAGAGCAGCCCGGGCGATCATCACGCCGTCGCAGCCGGTCTCCTCCACCATCCGCACAGCATCCTCAGCGGTGCGGATATCGCCGTTTCCCAGCACGGGAACGTGGACGGCATCCTTCACCGCCGCAATGATGGACGGGTCGATGCCCGGGGTGTACATTTGCTCCCGGGTGCGGGCGTGGACGGCGATGAGCACCGCGCCCGCCTGCTCACAGGCTTTGGCGCATTCCACGGCCGTGACGTGCTCCGCGTCCCAGCCCTTGCGCATCTTCACGGTGACGGGGCGGGAGGTGTTTTTGACCACTTCCTCCACAATACGGCCGCAGCGGTCGGGGTCAAGCATCAGCTTGCTGCCCGCCCCGCCCGAGACGATCTTGGGGGCCGGGCAGCCCATGTTGATGTCCAGAAAATCGAACGCGTACTGTTCCACGGCGGCAGCGGCCTGCCCCATGATCTCGGGTACTTCGCCAAAGATCTGCACGCCGTAGGGGGCACCGTTTGGTTCGGCCTTGAGCAGGCTGACGGTTTTGTGGTCGCCGTATACCAGCGCCCGGCTGGACACCATCTCACTGACGGTAAAACCGGCTCCGTGCTGGGCCATCAGCCGCCGGGCCGGGGCATCGGTAAAGCCCGCCATGGGGCCGAACACTGCCCGGTGGGGCAGGGAGATCTCCCTGATCTTCAAAGGGGTGTTGAAAGGTTCCATGATACTCCTTAGCGCTATCTGATTTAGTTGATAACATGATAAAATTTGGATTATAAGTATACCATATTTCCGGCGGCAGAACAAGAAGCGGAACATCTTTCTTGTCAGCGCAGGATTTTTCCGGTATACTGGGGGCAAAAGGAGGAGTGGCTGGAACACGGCAGCCAGCTGCACAAGAGAGATGGAATACAGAACATGGAAAAAGCAGAACGGCGCAGGGGAGAGCATCCGCACCTCCCTGCTGGGCTACGGCTGTATGCGGTTCCCCACCACACCGGAGGGAGCCATTGACGAGCCCCGGGCCGAAGCGCTGCTGAATGCCGCGCGGGACGCGGGTGTGAACTATTTTGACACCGCCTACCCCTACCACGGCGGCCAGAGCGAGCCCTTTGTGGGCAGGGTCATTGCAAAGTGGCCCCGGGAGAGCTTTTATCTGGCCACCAAGATGCCGCTGTGGCAGTGCGGGAGCCTGGAGGAGGCCCAGCATATCTTTGAAGAGCAGCTCCGGCGGTTGGGCGTGGAGTACATCGACTTCTACCTGCTGCACTCCCTGCACGCCGCCCGGTACGACCGGGCCAAGGAAATGGGCATCGTGGACTGGCTGTGGGAGCAGAAAAAGCTGGGCCGCATCCGCAGCTTCGGCTTCTCCTGCCACGACAACGCGGCGGGCCTTGAGCACATCCTGCGGGATCAGCCCTGGGATTTCTGCCAGCTGCAGTATAATTATCTGGACACCGATGACCGTGCCGAGGAAATCTCGGGTGACCGCGGCTATCAGTTGACCGAGGAGCTGAACATCCCCCTCATCATTATGGAGCCCATCAAGGGCGGCACGCTGGCCAACCTGCCCCCGGAGGCCGAAGCACCCCTCAAGGCCCTGCGGCCCGAGGCCTCGGATGCCTCCTGGGCCCTGCGCTGGGTGGGCAGCCACCGGAACGTCCATGTCATCCTCTCGGGCATGAGCGCCGAGGAGCAGCTCACGGATAACCTGGCCACCTTTGCCCGCTTTGAGCCGCTGACCGCTGCAGAGACCGCCGCGGTGGAGCAGACCGCAGCCTTCCTGCACAGCCGCATCAAGATCGGCTGCACCGGCTGCCGGTACTGTATGCCCTGCCCCATGGGGGTGGACATCCCGGACAACTTCAGCATCTGGAACAAGCTGGGGATGTTCGGCCAGCCCGAGGCCATCAAGCACCAGTGGGAAGCCCACTTCCCCGATGCCGAAAAGGCCAGCCACTGCGTCCGCTGCGGCAAGTGCGAGGCGGCCTGCCCCCAGCATCTGCCCATCCGCAATGCGCTGGCCCAGCTGCAGCAGGAGCTGGATCAGCTGTAATCTGCATCAGAAAAGCCACCGGCAAAAACCGGTGGCTCTTTTCTCTTATTCGCTCCACTCCATCCCGATCTTATCCAGCATTGCGCGGCGCTCAGGGGTGAGCTTGGGGTCGTGGGTGGTATCCCACTCCCGCATCCGGCGGAGCCAGTCGCCCAGGCAGAAGCCGGTTTCGTCGGATTTGTAGTTGGCGGCGGCGTGGAGGTTGCCGTGGGCCTTGTAGTAGGCCTTTGCCTGCTGATAGGCAGTTCCCCACTTGGCATCCCGGGCATCCCACACCATGCCGATGCTGTTCAGCTTTTTGATGTGGGCGAGCGTGACCTGATAGGAATCCGGGCGGTTCTTGCGGGCTGCACGCAGGTTGGAGATCCACACGCCCAGCCGGACACCATCGCTGTCCACATAGCTGGCGGGGACCAGCAGGTGTTTGTATTTGCGGGCGTAGCGGGCGGCACTGCGGAAGTTCCGCTCCCAGTTGGCCTCGCGCACGGTGCCGTGGTCAGCAGCGGGATCACTGGGGCGGCGCTCGCCCTTGAACAGGGTGCGCAGCAGCTTGCGGCGCTCACTGCTCAGGGCGCTGCTGCCGGAGTTCAGGGCCTGCCGCTGGCGGCTGACCCAGCTGCCCAGCCAAACGCCGTCGGCGGTCTTGTAGACAGAGGGGATCTCCAGATCGCCGTGCTCTGTCTTGTAGGCCAGAGCCAGATCATAGCGCTCCTGCCAGGGGTCGTACTTTTCCCACACCATGCCCAGCTTGTCCAGCAGGGCCTTGCGCTCAGAGGTGACCCGGGCGCTGGAGCGGTCCGGGTTCAGGTAGGCATAGCGCTGGCGTGCCACCCACTTGCCCAGCAGCACTCCGTCCGGCGTGACATACTCCGAGGGGACGTTCAGGTTGCCGTGCTCATGGTAGTAGGCGGCGGCAACATCGTACAGGGACATCCACTTGCGGTCGTTGCGGTTGGTCCAGTCCATGCCCAGAGCGTCCAGCCGCTCCACCTGCTCCTGTGGCAGCTCGCCTGCCTTGTGAGCGGCGCGCTGGGCCCCCAGCCAGACTCCCAGACCGAAGCCGGAGGGCGTTTCGTACTTGATGGGCACTTCCAGATCGCCGTGTTCCAGATAATACTGGGTGGCGGCGGCATAGTTCTGCTCCCACAGGTCGTTGGAGGTGCTCCACACCATGCCGATGGCTTCCAGCCGCTCGATGCGGTTCTGGGTCAGGTTGCCGCCCAGATAGCGCTGGCGGTTGTAGACGATCCATTCGCCCAGTGCAAAATCATTTTTATCGCGGTAGCGCACCGGCACCAGCAGGTCACCGTGCTCGGTGCGGTATTTCTGTGCGGAGGCAAAGCCCTTTTCCCAGGCGGCTTCCAGCCGGTGGTTCCAGCGGATGCCCAGTTTTTCCAGCTTGGCGGTCTGTTCCGCTGTCAGGCGGCCCGGGCGCTGCCCGGCCTGTACCTGCCGCTGGAGTTCGAGCCACTTGCCCACCGGCACGCCGCTGTGGATGGTATAGCTCCGGGGCAGCTCCAGGGTGCCCTCTTTGGCGGCGGCATCGGCGGCAGCCTGACACAGCACCTCCCAGCGGGCCTCCATCTCCCGGCGCAGCTTGCCATACAGGCGGTAGGTCTGCTGCATGGGGCGCTCCTGCCGGAAGCCCGGCGTTTTGCTGCCGGCCCTGGTCATGGCCTCGGTGCAGTCACGCTGCAGGGTGCGGCCGTTGCCCAGCCCCTCGAACTGCGCCACAAGGTCAAACACCGGCACGCTGCGGCTGCCTGCAGCCACCAGCGCGCGGCAGAGCATCTGCTTGAAGGTGGACATCAGGCTGGATTGGCGCACCAGAATGACCCCGGCCAGCCCCTCCAGCGGCTGCTGGACTCCCGGCGCGTTGACGCAGAGCAGGACCTTGGGGCCGGGGGCCGTATCGGAGAGGAAGGTCTCCACGGCAGCAGAATCCGCAAAGCAGGCGTGATCCGCGGCGTAAAAGCGGACGGCAGGGTCCACAGTGCGCAGCAGCTGTTCCAGCTCCGCGCCCAGCTTTTCCTGATAGGCGGCGGATTCAAACAGGACCAGATAATGGCCGCTGGTATCGCTGAGCAGGCGGGGCAGCAGAACGGTCAGGTTCTCCACCTGACGCAGAGACCAGCTCAGCTCTTCATATTGAACGCGCAGGGAGGTGTCGCCCTTGGGCATACACAGGTTTTTGATCCGGGCGCGCAGGGTGGCCAGCTCCTCCTCCTGAGGCCAGAGCAGGGCCGCATAGGCTGAGGGCACCGGCATGGTCCCGGCGGCCATGGCCTCGGCCACAGTCATGTGGGAGACGATGCAGTCGGCAAACAGCTCCTGCGCGGCGGCGCAGACGGGGGCACCGTTGGGAACACCCAGCCCCAGCACCTTTGCCTGGGGGCACATCCGCAGCAGCTTCTGTACCGACTGTGCCCAACACACGGCGCTCAGCTCATGGTAGCAGTCCAGCACGACGCAGCCGGGTTTCTGCTCCCCCAGCCGCACCCACTGCTCCGGGGTGGCGGCGGCCAGCTTTTCGCAATCACAGAAGCGGACATTGCCGGGCAGGGTGCCGCCGTTGTAGCGTGTCAGCTCTGCCTGCCGCAGGGCCAGACGCTGTGCACCGGCCACCAGCCAGAAAAAGGTGGTCTGGGGGTGAGCCTCCACCACCTTCCAGGCAATACAGCTTTTGCCGGTGCCGGTGGGGTGGAACACGGCGGCCCGGTTCAGGGTCTCCAGAGACTGTACAGCTTTCTGAAAAGCGGCTTCGTTGACGGGATTCAGGGTCATCGACATGGTGGTAGTGTCCTCTCCGAGTTGCATGTTTGACATCGTTGGATACAACGAAAATATTTCATAGGATTAGTTTATCGCAAAAAACATTTTTCTGTCAAGCCCTTTGAAGAGAATTTAGGGCAAAACTTGGGAAAAGGATAAAAATAGTGTGGAATCCGTGGCAGAAACTGCGAACTTTGTGCGCAGCAACGGGGATACTGAAAGTGGAAATGCGTCCCGGAGCGGAGAGAAAGTATGACCTATGGCTGGAAGAAGGCTTCTTTTGCCCCGGCAGAGCTGCCCGGGCCGCACCGGGGAGATCCGGGCAGGAAGGCTGCTGCGGGGCATCCAAGAAGCATTTCATCTTTGCGGCCGAAAAAATGAAAAATTCCCTCTTGACTTTATGAAAATAAAGCGTATAATGCAATCAACAAACCGATGAGGCGGAAGAGAACCTGCAAGCGCACTTACAGTGAGCCCGAATGGTGAAAACGGGCAGAGAGCGGGGCAGAGTTCGTGGGCCGCCGAGGGCCGGGTGAACAGGGCAGTGCCTTTAGTAGCTTGGGACGGAAGCCTCCGTTACAGGGCAGGGGAGTGTTGGCTCTCCGTTGAGGGGCTCCTGCAGTTTTCCATGGTGGGAAGACGAGCGGAGCAAGCAAGGTGGCACCGCAGATTCGAATTTCTCGACTCTGTCCTTGTGGTTGAACACACAGGGACGGGGCCGTTTTTATTTTACCCGTTCCGCAGGTGGAGCGGGTTTTATTTTTGGGCCGCCCGCTCCGGGAAAGGAGCAACCGCTATGAAAACCATGAACATGATCTCCCGCCGCAGCTTCCTGAAGGCTACCGCCGTAGCCGCTGTCGTATCCGCACTGAGCCTGACCGGCTGCGGCTCCTCCGGCTCTTCTGCCGCAGCATCCAGCACCGCTTCCAGCGCTGCCGGTTCCGCTGCCGCCGCTTCTGAGGCAGGCCAGACCTTTAAGGTGGGCATCGTCAACTATGTGGATCATGCATCCCTGAACCAGATCGTGGCCTCTGTTGAGAGCCGTCTGGATAAGGTGGGCGCGGAGAAGGGCGTGACCTTCGACTATGCCGATTACTACGCCAACGCCCAGGCTGACCAGTCCAACCTGAACCAGATCGGTGCAGACCTGGTGGCCGACCAGGTGGATGTCATCGTGGCCGTGGCCACCCCCACTGCCGCCACCATGCTGGCCGCTGTGGAAGATACCGACATCCCTGTGGTCTACTCTGCCGTCACCGACCCTGTTTCCGCCGGGTTTGATGGTGAGGAGGGCATCACCGGCACCTCCGATGCCCTGAACACCGAGGCCATTATGAACCTCATCACTGCCATCAACCCCGACATTGACACCATCGGTCTGCTGTACGACCTGAGCCAGGATGCCTCCACCCAGGCCATCGCCGATGCCAAGGCGTTCTGCGACAGCAAGGGCATCAAGTACATTGAAAAGAACGGCACCACCACGGCTGAGGTGCAGATGGCTGCCGAGGCCCTTGTGGCCGCCGGTGTCAAGGCAGTGTTCACCCCCACCGACAACACCGTGATGACCGCTGAGCTGTCCATCTATGAGACCTTCCTGGAGGCAGGGATCCAGCACTTCACCGGTGCGGACAGCTTTGCTTTGAACGGTGCTTTTGTGGGCTACGGCGTGGATTACGTCCAGCTGGGCGAGGCCACCGCCGATATGGTGGTGGAGCTGCTCTGCGGCGGCAAGACCCCCGCAGACCTGCCCTACCAGACCTTCGACAACGGCATCGTCACCATCAACACCGAGAGCTGTGAGGCACTGGGCCTTGACCTCGACACCGTCAAGGAAGCCTTCAAGCCCTATTGCACCGAAATTGTGGTAGTGACCACGCAGGAGAATTTCTAAAAAGGAGTACATCAACCATGCTGGCGAGTATCTTTTCGCTCAACGTGATCCAGACGGCGCTGGAGCTGGGCTGCATTTACGGTCTGGTGGCGCTGGCACTGTTTCTGAGCTATTCGATCCTGAACATTGCCGACCTGTCCACCGATGGCTGCTTCACCCTTGGCTGTGCCGTGGCCTGTCAGGTGGCGCTGACAGGCCACCCCATCCTGGCCCTGTTCGCGGCCATGGCGGCGGGTGTGTGTTCGGGCTTTGTCACCGCCTTTTTGCAGACACGTCTGGGCGTTGAGAGCATCATGGCAGGCATCATCGTGAACACCGGTCTGTACACCATCAATCTGGCGGTCATGGGCTTTTCGTCCACGATGTCCCTGGTCAAGACCGATACAGTATTCTCGCTGGCAAAATCCGCGCTGGCCTTTACGGGCGGCTGGTATAAGCTGGTCATCGCGGCGACGGTCATTGTGATCGCCTGTGCCGCTATGGTGGGTTTCCTGGGCACTCGGCTGGGCCTTTCCATCCGCGCCACCGGCGACAATGCCGCCATGGTGCGGGCCTCCAGCATCAACCCGGCCTTCACCATCACAGTGGGCCTGTGCATCTCGGGCGCGCTGACCGCCCTTTCCGGCGGCCTGCTGGCCCAGTACCAGAAGAGCAGCGACATCAACGTGGGCACCGGCATGGTGACCATCGCGCTGGCTTCCCTTATCATCGGCGAAACGCTGGTGGGCAAGCGCACCATGGTGCGCCGGGTGCTGGGCGTGGTGTTCGGCAGCTGCCTGTATCGCTTTATCGTGGCCGTGGCCCTGCGCTTCAATGTGCCCGCCGCCGCCATGAAGCTGGTGAGCGCCCTCATCGTGGCTGTGGCCATCTCGATGCCCGCCATCCGGGCAAAGTTTGCCTTTGAGCAGCGCAAGCACAATGCCCGGAAGGAGGTGCACTGAGATGGAAATGCTGGAACTGAACAACCTGCACAAGACCTTTAACCCCGGCACCGTCAACGAAAAAGTGGCCCTGAACGGTGTGAGCCTGCACATGGAGGCAGGCGACTTTGCCACCATCGTGGGCTCCAACGGCGCGGGCAAATCCACCATGTTCAACGCCATCACCGGCGGTTTCATTGCCGACGAGGGCAGCATCGTGTTGGGCGGGCAGGACATTACCTTTGCGCCCGAGTATGAGCGCAGCAAGGTCATCGGCCACCTGTTCCAGGATCCCCTCAAGGGAACGGCCCCCAATATGACCATTGAGGAAAACCTTGCGCTGGCCTATCTCCGGGCAGGAACCGCCCCCCACGCCATCTTCTCCCGCATCTCCCGCAAGGATAAGGAGCTGTTCCGGGAAAAACTTGCCCTGCTGAACATGGGCCTTGAGGACCGGATGAAGCAGCCGGTGGGTCTGCTTTCCGGCGGCCAGCGGCAGGCGCTGACCCTGCTCATGGCCACCCTCGTTACCCCCAAGCTCCTGCTGCTGGACGAGCACACTGCCGCCCTGGACCCTGCCACGGCGGAGAAGGTGCTGGAGCTGACCAAGAGCATCGTGGCCGAGAAAAAGATCACCTGCCTGATGGTCACCCACAACATGCATCAGGCCCTCGAACTGGGCAACCGCACCCTGATGATGGACGGCGGCCGCATCGTGTTCGATGTCAAGGGCGAGGAGCGCAGTAAGATGACCGTGGACGACCTGCTGGAAAAATTCCGCGAGAACGCCGGTAAGGCCCTGGACAATGACCGCATCCTGCTGAGCAAGGTGGAAGCGGGCAACTGAAAAGAAACTCAAAATGCCCTGTCTGGACCCGAAACCGTGTCAGACAGGGTGTTTTTGATACAACAAGGAGAAAACGAGATGAAAATAACGATCCGTACCCCGCAGATGCAGGATTATGACCGCTTTTCTGCTATTATGGATCAGGTGCAGCAGATGCACGTGGATTGGCGGCCGGATGTCTACAAGTCGGCCAGCCCATTGATCACAAAGGAACTGTTTGGCGAACTCCTGAAAGGGGACAGCTGGTATATTGCCGAGACGGACGGCATCGTTGTTGGTG
>OHFY01000645.1_pt1 | contig 14412 bp, 10 predicted proteins | sample 1567681 | NCBI WGS metagenome assembly OHFY01 (sample SAMEA3879512, study PRJEB24766) | human gut metagenome | biome: human-associated habitat; feature: feces | place: USA | collected 1985/1987 | reverse complement strand
ATTAGTCATTATTCAACTGTATTTAATAGTCCTGTGTTATCAACTGTATTCTCAAGAATCTCATGTACAAGTAGTTTACCAGCTTCAATAGCAGCTTCATCAGAACCGTCCTGCATTAGCTTCTCTAATTGCTTAGTAACCTCAAGATTGAAGATTATTTCTTCTCTCTCTACCTCTGCGTGCTGTTTGATGTCTCCACCTTTCTCTTCTGTAATAACTGGAATACCTTTAGTAGTTACCTCCTCAAACTTCTCATCTACATCCTCTAAGTGATGCTTATGAGCGTGTAAAGCGCCACTAGGAATTACATTAACTGCACCTCCGTTTTTAAACTTCCCTGGATTCTTTGGTACATATCTATAGTACTCTCCAGAGTCATCTAAATTATAATTGCTTCTGAATTGGACTGCCTCTGGGTCATTAGAGTTAAACCATTCCAGCTCATATTTAAGAGTTGGATGGTTTTTAGCCTTCATAAACTCATAAACGCCTGTTTTAGGGTCTAGGTATACCGAATTTAGGTGATTCTTACCATTTTTTAAATCAGATATACTTGATGTCCTCCAAGCCTCTAATTCCTCCCTAGGAGCTAATTCAAAGGCCCTTCTAAGATTGTATGAGGTAGTATCGTTTCTATCTGAGGGGATAGTTTTATACCAAGATTCAAATGTTACTTTTGGTGCAGCCCCTGTAATACCATCCACGACACCTCCTTTTTGAAATCCAGCCACTTCTTCCATTCTAACCTCTTCTTGAATCTTCTTCCTCTTTTCTTTCTGACCTTTGGATAACTTAACTACCCTTTTAGCAAAGTCTCTGTCCATCTTTAATCCAGACTTACCAGCCTTTACTGTATTTTGTTGATAGCCACCATTTAGTTGTAATTGAGTTCCAAGTCCAAGTAAAGGATTATTAGAAGCCGCAAACACCATTTGGGCTTCATCGGCTATATTACCCATTTTAACTTGCTGCATCTGAGCATTATGTATTTGCTTATTAGCCTTATTTCTTGCTCCACCACTAAATAGTCCATACTTTTTACCACTCTTAGTAAGAGCATCATCTACAGTAGCTTGGGTTCCACCATAAGAAGACCCTACCTGCTCGAATGCCTCGTTGTCTTTAGTAATAGTATCTGCTTTCTTAGCACCAATAGAGTTAATTAGACCCACTGGAGTTAGTTTGAGGAACTTACTATCTAATATCTTGTCAGCTGTAGTCATTTGGTCCGTTCCTACTCCCAATGCAGTTAATCCGTCTGATAACATTCCACCTACTTTCATAGCACCACCGATAATAGTACCAACTCCAGGTATAGCAGACACAGCATTAGCAGCAGCATCATAGCCTTGATTTAGTCCAGTAGTTAAAGCTGACTGTTCAGTCTGCGGGATTAGACTCCCAGCCACATCAGCAATACTCCCAGCTAATCCAAAACCTTTATTGAGATTATTTTGCCTTGCGTATGTCCTTCGTATATTGGAGGATTGGTTCCTATTCCATTGTCTAACTGTGTCAGGAAGTTCTAACTGCGCAGGTATCTGAGGTTGCTGAATCATTGAAACAAGACTTGTAGGTTGGGGTAGTGGAGGAGTCAGATTACTCCCCCCTGTTAGTACCCCAGAATTTCGATATTTCTGTATACGTTTACGCATAACTTACGATATATAATGTTTTTAAAGCTGTTATTATAGCTAACTCATCACCAGTATATCTCACTTTAATCTTTATATATTTATCCCTAATTCTAGTCTCCTTCCTTTCATTAGACCATTTATTAACATCTAATGACAAGAAATCAGCACTATAACCTCGGTCTCTTAATTCAGATGGGATATCAGAGTTACTAGTAATATTTAGAGCAGTCATACTCTCTGGTAATGGATTGTTAACTAGGTTAAGGGGTGGATATGTATCCTTAATAGACCAAGCTAATTCATTTTTAGCCCAATAAGTTATAGAAGGTATTTGAATATCCCACTTATCTTCTAAGTAGTCCATGTTACCATTTATTCTACCATACTCCATAACCTCATACCATTTACCATTTTGAACTAGTACATTTGTGTATCCAGCTGCTATAAGTGAGCTATATCTATCTTGAGTTATCTCTTGTAAATATCTCTTCTTAAAAGGACATGCCTTAATATGAGTAGCTATTCTAAATTCATTCAGTTGTTTATCATGTACAATCTCTGAACCAGATATTGATTGATAGTCCTTACCAGCTGATGTCATTGATTGATAATGGTCTTCAATATCATTCAGACTATCTACCCTTGAATATAATAGTGGGAACATAACTGACATATCCTTGTACTTAGTAGTACTGTACAATATGTCTCTTTGTTCTGGTATAATATCCAAGTAGTCATGATTATAAACTATATCTGCACCATTATATTGGTATAGATGTTTAGTAGCCTCTTGTCTAAAATACATATTCTTTTTGTCGTTGGCAAAGTTATATACTTCTCCAACAACTTCAAAATGGAATGATTCAGGTTGGGTCTTATTACTTATAATCTGTAAGTTATTAAAGATTTTATGTACTGATGGATTATCAACTACAATAAATTCCAGCTCAAATGGATGTTGCTTACCATACCAATAGCAAGGACTAATTGGCTTTCTAGTAGGCATTAATCCAGCTTGACCATGCTTCCAGAATGAAGTAGTCAGTAAGTCGTACCTCATCTTAGTAATTACAGTCACATTAGAGTACAATGTCTTTACTACATTTCTAACCTCACCTTCAACTAAGTCAGTTCCTTGATTATATACTACTGCTTTAATAGGTATTGTCCACCTACTATCTCCCACAGAATTAGCACTAACGGATACTTGATTACCATTAGTAATGAAGAACTTATTTCTAACTCTATCATCAGCAATACTATACTCAATGTTAGAACCACTAATATCAAGATTTAGTTGCAAGTTACCTAACTTAGCTTTACCATCTACTACAGTTAGTACGTTATCAACTACTGCACCACCCTGCATACTAATAAGAGGGTAGTTAGAAGTTATCTTAGTAATTGTCTTAGATGTATTCCTGTCAAAGCTAAAGAAGATATTGTCAATATTCTCAGAATATGATGGAACCCATGAGTAGAATGTTACAAACTTCTGCATTACCTCATTGTAGCATAAATTCCATACATTCTCTTCCAATGTATTAATATCATCATAGAAAGTAAACATCACATCTTGCTTAAACCTATTGTAGTGAGTTTTAACGTTCCTAATACCAATAATTGGAGTCTTCTCTTTCTCAGTAAGTGAGATATTGTCATTCAAGAACTTCTGTACTTTAAAGTCTGAGATAACCTCAAACGTCTGTCCATTAGTTCTCCAAATCTTCTTCCCGACTGTATCCACTCCGTAGACGTAATAGGGGGTCTTGATGACACTCTCTGACCACTGAGTACCGAATGTATCAGACAGCATTTTTGGATTCTCTGGCAGTACGTTAGAGGTGTTTATGAAGATATTTCCGCCTGCACCTTCACCTGCAACAGCTCTTTCATTGACTGGTATCAAAGCAACGCCATGTTCAAATACACAGATAATACTACCAAACCATTCAACTAGCTTAACTATACTACCATAAGTTAATGGATAATCTCTATAATGAGTTAATTTGAATACTCTATATCCATTCTTGAATGAGTCATTAACATTTACATCAGAATACATAACCCTAATATGGAATTTATTCTTGATAGCTGGAACATTTGGTAGTTCATAATAATACTTATCAGATGTAGTAGAGTTGATGCCCCCATTTATAACAAATGATTCTGGTATTTTAGATTCACCAGTAACTGACATAGCCTGTAATGGATAGAATCCTCTAGCTTTACCAGTCAGTCCTGGTTCTGAAATATATGACATATCAACACTTCTCATAGATAAATTAATATTACTACACACCCTAACAGTAACCCAGTGTCCCATCTTAATAGCATTTACATCCCCTCTATTAATCTTACTATTCTTCTCACTATCACTAATTGTATAGTTATCTTTCCATGACATTTGGTCTACTATATCGTCATTAGTAGGAGCTGATGAATCTTGGAAATTCCTACACATTCTATGAGTATAATTACCTATATAACAATCACCTCTAAACAAGTCCTTAACTATCATATTACTTCCATCCTCCTCCATATCGTCCCATACCATTCTGTTACATATAGCATAGAACGCTGAAGAATCCTCGTACCTCACTTCAAAGTATGTATCTAATAGATTCTCTTCATAGTTAGGAATTTTAATATCAATAAGACTCATTTTACTAGTGTTGTATCCTTCTAGACCAATATAAGGCCCCCAACTTCCCCTTAGTAGATTCCTAGCATTAGATGATTTATTAGTGTAATCATAATATGATACTCTCCATGCTTCCTCAGCTTCCCCAGCCCTTGCACTGAATAATTGTTTCTTCCCCTTAAGTGACTTAACATTATCTCCAACTGCCATTATATTGTACACCTCATCTTGAGTTGCATCATTATAGCTATAGGATGTATTATAAAAATGTACTCCGCTTCTCTCAAAATACTTCTTAGTAAACTGAGACTTAGCCATCTTAACGTTAAATTGAGTTCCAGTAAATAGCTGATTGAAGTAGGATTGTCTTAGTTCAAACTCAGGACATAAAGCAGCATATCCCTCTAACACAGACTTGGAAGGAATATCTTTACATCTTCTGTCAAAGTCATGTGTCAATACTCCATCATCATCTAGGAATCTTTCTACTCTATATTCATCATCACTCGTTGGTAGAACTGGCAGATAGCTTGTATTCTCTAGCCCAATTGTAACTGCCTGAGCTAGTGTAGTAGGTATTCTCTTTTGTCTTACGAAGAAGAATCCTTTAGTGTATCTCCTTAATTCCCTAGCTGCATCTTTGCTAATCTTAATATCAAATCCAATCGGAATTGTACCACTATCAGCTAATTGATTACCGTTATATTTAATTTTAACTACACCCTTAGAGTTTTCATTCTGACTATCTAGCTTATATGTTTCCTTATTAATAGGGATATATTCTCTATTAGCCTGGATAGTAGCTATATCATTAGTACTAGTCGGGTCAAATCCTTCTTTAAATAGTGGATAATCCTTCCAATCTATTCTATCTGCATCCCCAAGTTTGGCTAGTCTACTAATACCCCTAATATTAAATACAGGAGATAGGGTATAGTCATTAAGGATATATACCACCCCTAGTCTGTAGATTTCATCATTCCAATATCCGAGTCTGTTATAGATGTTCATCACATTGTAATACTCGTATGGTTGGGCTACTCCGGAATTGTCCTTATAGTCTTTATCAACTCTTCCTATATTGTTCTCTACATTTAACTCTGGCAGGAAGTGAAGAGATAGGTCTGTAAGTTCTTTATATGGAATATCTGGATTAGCTACATTGCCTAAGAATAGCATATTCTGACAAGTAGTTTGTGCTACTGCACTATTAACCACATTGTATGCTACGTTAATATCATTAATACTAACAGATTGTACAGTTTCAAATCCAGTAATACTAATCTTAGCCACATTATTATATACGGCAAACTGTTTCATAATCTTAAACGATGTAGTCATTTCATTTCCATCTATATCAGACGTACTTCTTGTATAATAAACTACTACATTGTTGTAAGATGAATCTATGTTAGTTAGTAAGAATGAAGCTGACTTATAACTGTTTTCATCTCTAATTCCACCTTGTATAGAGGATGGGTCATTCAAATTACCAATATGGCAAGTTACTATGCCTGACTCAGCTATAAAATCTGTTTCATTCCCATCTGAATCCGATAACTTAAAGTAGAATACATAATTACCAACCCTTAAATTACCACTAGTATTTAGTCCCATGAATGTGAGGTTAGCAATATTGTTAGTCTTCTTATAAAGGGATATATCAGATTCAAAGGAATCTATGTCATATATGTTAGTGTCATTATCTCCTTCTCTATCTACAATTTGATATGTGTTCATACCAGTAGATGAGAATCTTGTATTAATTAACTTAGGATAGGTACTTCCGTCATTAAGGATAAGGTTAACTGAACCATCATAAGACTGTTGAGTAACAATGTCAATAGGATGGTTCAGGTCAAAGTTAAGTAGTTCTGTATCTAGGTTAATTAAACTACCTTTAGGATACACAACTGACCCATGTTCCCTTATATCCTCATTAGTTCTTAAAACCCTTAATGGGTTATATTCATAAACTAATGCTCCTTTTTGTTGAAGTTGATTTAATCCTAAGTCTAAGTTTAGTGACTTACCACTTAGTGATTTGAAGTTCATATACTAATAACGAAATATTGATTTAGGTCCAAACCCTATATTTATAGCCATATCTGGGGCAGAACCACTATGGTCTTTTCCATCAGTCCAAGTTGCTAACACAGTTGATATATTGTGTATTCTAACATCATTGAAGTAACCTGCCGGAATTTCCCCCGAACGCCCCTCTATCTCATACATATTGATAAATCTATCATTTATTCTATATCCTAATGAGATAGGCTCATTTCTCCAGGATACCATATTAGAATCTGAGGCTTGATTAATTTGATACGTTCCATCACTATTTACAGCTAAATTAATACTTCCATCACTATTAGCTGAGAATGGAGAAGCAGGCTTCCCTATGAATATCTTGCCCCTTTCTTCATCAGTAAATTGTGACCCTCCACTAGTAGTATAGTAGGAATATGCACTTGTGTAGCAATTTAATATATTAGAATCTGTATCAAATTTTATATTGTCCCCATATTCAATAGTTGCTTTAGCTGATGTGGGCATATGTACCTTAAATATTGGTAGAAAGTTCTTAAGTCCAGATATTGCAGCTACCCATTTAGCCATATGGGACTCGATAGATTCTTTACTCTCTCCAAGGAAGAAGTTTACATCAATATCTCTACCTGCATTGTTAATTGGCACATTGACATCACAGCTAGTATTAAATGCAGTATGGTATACAAACTCTAGATTATTTGGACCAACGAAACTAAAACTCTTGTTACCTTTCTTTACAACTAGCATTTGGCTTAAGAAGCATTTAATCATCTTCTCCACCCTTATTAGTGTGGATTCCACTTGCACATTTGCATTCTCAGTCTTTCTAGATGCAAGATTAATGGGCCAATGATTACCATCCTTATCTTTCCATGTTGCTATTAGATAATTGTCCTCATCATCTATCTCTTGGTCTTTCCTAAACCAAGCTGCATTAGTGTATTGAGTACCATTGAATCTTAACGATGCAGCATCACAGTCATGTCCGCCAAATATTCCGATTGTACCATTACCCATACTGGCTAAACAGGCTCTCAATCCTTCTTCATTGACTCCTGCCCCACCATCCGGACCCCTAAAGTCCCCTTTAGTGTGTGCATCTCTAAGTACTCTAGAATTATACGCTAAATGTCCTCGACTTCCTGTAACGCAATACAATACATCATCAGTCTCTTTAAACGTAAATAGTTTATTTAGCTCTGATGTATCTAGAGAAGGGCTGTAAACAGGCATTAGTTTCTCTATCTCTGCACTTGTTGATTTAACAGGACCATTTGCAGCTATAATGTTTCTGGATGTATATATCCTTCCTTTTAATTCTTTCTTAGAATTATCCCAAGCAAAGTTCTCAGTCTTTTCAAATAACTGGTTAGCACCTATCTCTGAGGTCAATGTAGAGCTGCTACTAAAGGCAATGTTACTATTATCAGGCTTACCAAATGTAGCCGTTGGGGTAGAGCCAAAGAAGTTATTTATTACACTTTGGTCTGGTTTACCTGCATAAGTCCTATCATCAAAATCAAAGTCTGCGGCTGGTCTAATGGTAACATCATATACACCTGTCTTCCTTGTGTTATATCTGTAATTAGGTTTAGCATCAGATGGAACTTCCTTAATATAGTCTAATGGGCTAACTACGTCCTTGTCTACAAATGTCTGACTATCATGAACTTTAATAGCAGTAGTGATATTTCCATTCCTTACAGATGTATTTACCTCATTCTTAGTTCCTAATAAAACTTTCTGTCTCGCACTTCCACTAGGTAGCTTATTAAAGTCTGGAGTTTCTTCAAAGTTATCATTGAAATAGCTTCCAGTATATACTAACTCATATCCAATCGTCTTCTTAGTATCTCCCACATACCTGTCTATTCTTACTATGTATATCCAACTCTTTCTAATTGTTGAATCTCCGAACGGAATTATCTCTTCGAAAGAACCATTATAGTATTCTTTAGATATGGTGTATACATAATCGCCGTTTAGAGTTGCAGCAGATTTAGCCTCAGCTGAATCATTTATATCAATAAATGTAAACTCAATTTTGGTAATGTTAGAGTCTTCATTCAAATTGTAGTAGTCATACCCCCAACCAATCTTTAGATATGTATCTGTCACATAAAATCTCCACTCCCCTAATACCTCAGAGTTAGTCCTAATAGCATCAAAGTCTATAGTGCCAATTTTAGCCATTCTCTCTAATGCACCATAAGGGCAGACTGGTAATATTTTATATGTTTGTTTACCTGTTTTACCACTTTTAACGATTGTAGATTTTACTGCATAATCAGTCTCCTCTAATATTCCAATCTCAGCTGGATTCTTCTTAGATGTTCCTTCATATACACCAGTAGTTTCACCTGAGAACTCTACACTGATAACCTTGGATTCATCATTACATGAATACTTTCTTATTAGGTTAAATGTATCAAAGGTCTTTAGCTCAATTACTAAAATTAATGCCCCAGATGATTTAGCACTAAATACTTGCACAAGTTCTTTAGATTTAATAACATCTAACATAGGAGTGTCAGTATTCTCATAAATCCACAATCCATTTTTATATATCTTTAAGTTCTTCTCATCTATATAATCAATGTTGCCACTGCTATTTATAACCCCAAGTCTTAATTTAACTACACCTTTGTTTATAGCTTCTTTTATAGCAGTATCTATAGTAGTAGAAGTTATTACAAACCTATCACCAGGATGAAATATCTTTACTTCACCTGTATTCTCAGTCTGGAATAATCTTTCCTTATAGTATTCCAATTCTATGTAAGGTACACTTCCCTTCATCGTTATAAACTTGGAGAAGTCAAACCGTATGGGTGTTACATTTAAATCTTCTCCTTCATATAGTTGCTGAGGGGAGGGGAATGAGCCTATCTGACTCTTACCAGTGACAGGATTATGGGCAGCTACATAGATTATACCTCCATGCTCTTTCATTCCTACAGGTACATAACCTTTATCAAGATAGGCAGTATGGACTTCTCCATTCCCCATATCATTCTGCAGTACAAATTCATTACCATTGTACGTTATTATAGTACCGTTTAAGCAGTTCGTTAATACATTACTAGGGGTAGTTAGTGGATGTAAATCCATTATTAAACCTTCCCCAAAGGTATTAATTGCTTCTTTTCTCATATTTTATAAGTTCATAGTTGTTACTACTAATAAGTATGTCCTTGAACGTACTTGGGTTATCTCTTACTAATGCAACTTCTAAGTCATTGCATTTCATTGCATCTTTAAAGAATGTATATCCCATATCGGTAACATATCTATACCTTACGATATATTTAGACCAGCTATAAAATACTTTAGCTTCATCAAAGACCTTCATTCCGAATTTGTTGTGGAATATAAAATTCTTCTTCTTTCTTCCCAGTAGTAGATTTAACTACTGATTTATATTCATCTTCTGTTAATCCTATATAATAGTATCCATCCCACTCTTTAACCTTTTTAGAATACAGTACTCTTAGCTTCCTCCTAAGCATTCTCCTATAGTAATTATAGTGTTTAATTGAGTCACGTGTAAGTTGCCCACAATAAAACCAATACCTGTACTTGGTACTACTAATAAGAGTATCACATCCCCTAAGATTATAATAGTATAGCATCCTCCATCCATATTCAACAGCTCGTTTGACATCCTCTGGAGGTACTGTAGGGAATTGGGCTATTAGCTCCGGTAAATAATCATTGACACTTTTTAGCATTAATAATACTGTTTACCTTGATTAGTATATTCTAATATCCTATCTCTATGCTCAGGGTCTAGATATATTAACTTCTCCCTCATAACCCCTTCGGATTGAAAGTGGAATACCATTTGATATGCACAGAAGTTAGATGTTAGAAAGTCTACCTTAGCCCACTTACCATTTCTTCTCGCCTTAGAGAACTCATCCCTCTCAAATCGCTTCATCTTCAGCTCTGCTCTCCTAGACCTAGTTGGGAGAATAAATGTTACATTATTCTCAATTATATCTTCTAAAACCATATTCAAGGCACTCTTAAATATCTTCTTAGCGATGATTTCCTTGTGCCTATTACCTATTAATTCCTCACACGCCTTCGCAGTCATCTTCATCTTCTTAGTGGGAAAGGAGATGAATAACTCGTCTATATTCATGGCATATCCTGTAGCGTAATTCATTATTTTACAAATTTCCAAGTTTTATTAAATATCTTCCTATTCCAGCTTGTCTTAGCATCAAGGATTTCATTCATATCATTCTGATTAATATACATTGGAACTCTGGCGGCATCACATAGTCTATACCACCTTTGCTCAAGAAGTTGTGCCTCTTGTAACATACCTTGATTATGTTTACTCCAGCCCTCTTTGAACCTATCAGTATAAGCACAATAACAAGCTATTGCATCCTTTTCTTTCTCATTGATAAAAGGTAATCCATCATCATCTAATAGTATTCCTTTATATAATATGTTAACAGAGCCATAATCCTTATCAAAATAAAGAGTATCATTGACTCTCTCATACTTGGCTAGTTTACCACTAATGTAGAATGGGTTGTTATAAACCTTGCGCCCTTCAATGTAATTCTCAATAAACTGTGATTGATAATCTCCATTGACTGTATCATTGGTAGTATATCTCCAATCCTCAAAGTCATATGTTACAGCTTCAATAAAATCACAATTACATGGTAATGTAACGGTTAGGGTTTCGCAGTCTATCTTACATCTATATCTATATAGTTTAGTTTGTCTATTACCTATTTTATTCCAGGCAATCAGACCTATTTCTTCGAACTCTTCTGGTGCTAATTCTATACCATATAATAGGTTAGCTTGAGCATATGCTGATTGAAAGTTTTCCATTATTTAGGAGTTTGGTCATTAGGTAATATTGGAGCAGCTAACTGTCTATAATAACGTAGCTTCTTCTCTGTCAATCTCTTCTTTATTTCAGCGTCGATGAAAGTCATATTATTAATGTCTAATGCAGAGCAACATCCATAAGTTTGTAGCTGACGAGGGTCTTTAAATATACCTACCACAGATACCTGTTTGATAACTGGGATATTAAATATCCAGCAATCATACATATTATTGGCATTGGGAGTAACATCAATATATACATAAGGTCTATTTTTAGCCCTCTTTCTATATTTATGATACTGCATTACTGTTGGACTTATGTACCATATAAATGGCTGTCCCTTGTCTACAGAACCTATATATTCAATTCCTCCTCCGAACTCAGTTAGTAACTGTGGTATTTCAAAGTGGAATGTTGGTGTACCATCTGCTTTATTGCCACAGGTACAGCTCTCTATATCCTTACAGTCTACGTTGATACAATTAATAGACATTAATAAATCCCTCTTAGGAATAAGTCCTTTCATGGAATATTCCTTAATGATTTGTAATCTTTCATCTACAATATCATCTTCTAGTTGTTCTATTGATAATGTGTTTGTAGTAGTATAACCTCTAAGCCCAGACACTATATCATTATAGATTGCAGATGCTAGTTTAAAATAATATCCCATAAGTATAAAGTAAAAAAGGCGAAGGCTTAATTGCCCTCGCCTTCAGTTTTAAGCACTTGCTTGAGTGACTGTAATTTCTTTAGCTGCCACAGCACCAGTTTCGTCCTTTACAGTAACCTTTACTAATGCACTGCGAGATTTACCAGTTCCATTATCTGTACCAGTAATACCAACCTTAGTTGCACCAGGAGTTACAGTAATCCAATCTGCTTCTGTCTCTGCATCTACCCATTTAACAGTTCCTTCTTCAATAACAGGAGTTATATCTTGTTTAGTACCAAGCTTTACAAGACTAACATCCTGAACTCCGCTCTTAATGAAGATAGGTTTCTTCTCTGTAGTTAGGGTACCTAGCACAGCTAATGCTGCTTCGAACTCTGCAGCGATAGACTCTAGTACATAGAATACATGAGTAGTTTTAGATGTAACTTGCTGACCAACAGCAGCACCTCCAAATAAACCTCTATCTACTGTGTAGTAAATAGTATATTGGTTGTACTTCATTCCTGGGATAGGAAGTTCCTCTTGGTTTACAGCTTCAAATCTTCTAGCCTCAATAGTAGGTAATCTAAGGTCTTTTAGGATGTGAGTATAGGTACCAAATCCCTCAATACTCTTAGTAATTGTACCTTCTATAATATCCTCATATACTTCGTTAGTAAGTGGATTATTAGCAGCTGTATTAAGCTTTTGAATCTTAGCCTCAGTGAATAATTGATACTCATCAACTCCGTGGATTATTAACTTATCGCCTTTAACCTCAGTTCTGATGTATTTATCACCATAGAAAGCCTGAATCTTATCAATAACTCTTTTAATTTCTTTAGCAACATCAGTTGCAGAGGTGGAACCAGAGGTGATTCTGAACTCATAAACAAAAGGCTTACCTTTGAATACGAAGTCATTGGAGTAGTATGAGTTCTGGCTTCCAGATAATCTGATGTATAACTTTAACCTATAGATACCTACGCCTGGGTTAGTAATAGTGAACTCTGCCTTACCAATAACTGGGTCGGAAGCAGCTCTCTTGTGCATAGCACTTACGTTCTTCTTGAGGAACTTGTTTACACGTCTTACCTCAATTGCATCTGAACCCTTAACGATTTTATCTAAACCAGTGGTTACATCTTTCAGTGAGTTTAATACAATAGTGTTAGTGTACTGAAACATAACTTAAATTTATTTTTTAGTTTGTGACTGTTGCTGAGCTGGATTTGCAATAGTCTGATTAACTGCTAAATTAGTTTGAAGCCTTGGGTCACCTGCGTTCTCCAATAATAGCTTTGCCAGCTCATTTATAATCTCTTGACACACATAATCTGGAAACTCCATGACTTGTGATGTATCTTCAACCATTTCAATCTGGTCTTGTGTTAGTCTAATTTTTTGAGGAGTCTTAATGTAATCAACAAATATATCAGTTAATTGAAATACAGAAGAATCCTTGCCATACCTAATTTCAAGTCTAACTTGAGATGGATTTCCATACCTATTAACTCCTGGCTGTTCTATTAAGTCTACTGACTTACCTCCAATAGTAATTTTAGTTGGAAGTGAACCATCTGTACCAGTAGTTTGCTGAATAGTTGTGTTTGGTGATATACTTCCTTCTCCAGCAGTAAGTCTTACTGGATTAGTAGGCATTGTCGTAGCACTATTTACATTGTGTATGAAGTAATAAGGATTTCTATAAGAGGGTTGCATATAGAAGTTCCTTATTATCTGTGACCAAAGGTCTGAGGTTAAACGCTTAGCACCAATTTGTACATAAGTACCAGCATCATAGCACTCGTATGTCTTTACTACTTTGAAATTGCATACACAATTCAAAATATGTAAATAATCCAATGGGAGATTTACTTCATAAACAGCTCCATACAGTGAGTTAGTTTGAGAACTAACAGCAGCGTATGTGTTTGTAGCCAGAGTAGGCTGGAGGATGGCAGTAGATTTTAAAACTCTAATGTCATCTGTTGATTGTTGATTTACATCATAAATGTTGTACTTCTTATTAATGTATTGGTATATCGCCTTATTTAATAAGTAGTTAAAGTCCTCAAGTAAAATACTTGGAGCAGCAGTCTTATTCATTTCAACTAATGCTCCTCTGTATACTTGTTTCGCTGTCATTTAGGTAATGTTATTTCTTAGATGCACTTTCTTCTAAGTACATATCAGGATAAGTATCTCTCTTAATAAGTTCAAGTACCTTACTGTTAGTAGGGTTCTTCATCCAAGTGATTACTGTATCGTCAGTTGCACCCAATACAATGCTATCACCATATAGATAAACCTTGTTATTAACGTATATGACATTTTTGTCTTTAGCGTCAATAAACATCAATCTCAGATTAATATCTCCACCAGTATATAGGTCAATAATCTTCTCTGGAGATTTATGCGATATTTCAAGCAAGTAGTCTGTAATATCTGCGTCTGGTGCATTACGCATATTCTTACCAAGCAATCTAGCTTTAAGTGCTCTACCTTCTGCACCTTTAGGGTCACCATAGATGTAAGAATCAGCATCGTGGATAAGTTTCTT
>OHFY01000630.1_pt1 | contig 14742 bp, 9 predicted proteins | sample 1567681 | NCBI WGS metagenome assembly OHFY01 (sample SAMEA3879512, study PRJEB24766) | human gut metagenome | biome: human-associated habitat; feature: feces | place: USA | collected 1985/1987 | reverse complement strand
TCCCCAATTTATAATAAGACAGTATACATTATAACATATTTTCGAGATTTTGCATTTCTTTTTTTGCGTTTTCGTTGATTTTTCCGAACATATATGAATATGAAAAAAGCGCGAATCCGCAATAGGCATTTAGCGGACGGACGAAAGACAGCTGGCGGGCGATAATATCACTGTTCTCCGCCCACTCGGAGCTCCCCGACCGGGCATTTTTATCCTGAGTCCCGCATTTATAGGCGGCAAGACCCCAGATTATCCCAACGCGCCCGTCGGAGACAGAAGCCCAACGTTTTGCAGTCTTTTCAAACGGCAGAGACTGATTTTCAAAGCCGAAATAGACCTGCGGGATAATATAATCGGCGTAACCCGGAGTGGAGAGCCACAGCTCGACATCCGCGAACAGAGCGTTTTCGTTGCCGTCGATATTGCCCGCGGGACTTATCGAAAATATCTTGTCGCTGCCGTAGCTTTTAACGAGCGAATAAAGACCCGCCGCGAACGCACTGACGCTGTCGCGCCGCCACTCGTTGAGTCCTTTATCCCCGCCGCCGGAGACATAAGCTTCATATTCCGCGCGGTCTATGCTCTCGTCGCGCGTGGGATAGAAATAGTCGTCGATATGTATGCCGTCGACCTCGTAGCCATCCAAAATTTCGCGCACGCCGTCATATATCAGCGCGTGGACATCGGTTGACGCGGGGTCGAAATATATTCCGTTTTTGAGCTGAATAACTGCATCCGTGCCAATGAGCTTTTTCGCCGGGCTCCCCTGCGGCAGAGAGTCAATATTATCGGACGAGCTGACGCGAAACGGGTTTATCCACGCGTGAATTTTGAGCCCGGCTCTGTGGGCGCATTCGACCATCACTTTCAGCGGATCGAAGCCCGGGTCGCTCCCCTTGCAGGAATATTTTGACCACGGGAAAAGCTTCGACGGATAGACGGCATCGGCAAAGGCGCGGACATGGACAAAAACCGTGTTGAGCTTCATATCCGCGACATTATTAAATATCTCCTCAGCCCGCTCGCGGAATTTTTCTTCGCCCTGAGCTGCATCCGGCAGCTCGTAGCAGCTTATCCACACAGCGCGAATCTCATCAGGCTTCGGAGTGTAAACGGCAGAAGTTTCCGCTGTGCTATCACTCGTCTGTTCCGGAAGTTTTGCGGGAATCCGGGCGCATGAGCAGAGCAGGCAAAAAAGAACAATGCAGGCAAAAAGGCGTTTCATTTTTATTTCTCCTTTGTTTTTTGTCTGCTACATATCTATGCGTGTCCCGCATAAAAAAGTCAGAAGCCGCTGCAAAATACAGCGGCTTCAATAAATATATCTTATTTTATATTCCTGTCAATGACATCGCGCAGGCTCACGCCGTCGAGATATTCGTTGATGACGCGCTCGAGTCCCTGCCAAAGCGGAAGGGTCAAACAATCCGCACAGCGCGGGCACTCGTTGGACTTACTGTCAAGGCACGCCACGGGCGCAAGGCTGCCCTCGGTGAGGCGCAGTATCTCGCCGACAGGGATATCCTCCGGCTCGCGCGCAAGGCGGTAGCCGCCCTGGAATCCGCGCGAAGTCTTCAAAATCCCGTCGCCCGTTAAGGCGGGCACAATCTGTTCGAGATATTTTTTCGATATATCCTGCCTTGCGGCAATATCCTTGAGAGCAACGAAGCCGTCGCCCTGATTTTCATACAAATCGATAAGCAGACGCATGGCATAGCGTCCCTTTGTGGAGATCTTCAATCAAATCACCTCTTTTTGGCGAGTATAGCACAAATTCCGCCGATTTTCAAGCAATCAGTCGATAACTACCTCTCTGTGCAGCTCGGACGAGTCATATATCGCCTGCATTATTTTGGAAGTTCCGATGGCGAGATCGATATCGGCGCGGTTATGCTCATGATTTATAACGCAGTCGACGAACGAATTTATCTCCGCTTCGTAGAAATTGTTCGTTCTGAACTTCGGCTCGCTGCGCATGAGCATGCCGTTCTTGACGGAATAAATAACAAAGCCCTCGCCGTATTCGAGCCTTATGCCCGCCTTGTCGCCGATGAAATCGATATATGTCTCATCCTCGCCGATGTTCTCCGCCCACGCGCCGTTGAAGGTTATGGTCGGGCCGTCGGTTCTGACGATGCCGGTGACGGAATCGTCAACATCGAAAACGCCGTCCTTGTCGGCGGTATTCTCCGCCCACATGTTCGTATAGACATAGTCTTTTATGTTCTTGCCGAGCTTGCAGAACGCCTCGCCCGATGCGGTCAGTGGCTTAGGCTCGCCGCAGCAATAGAGAATGAGGTCGAGATAATGGACGCCCCAGTCTATCAGCGCGCCGCCGCCGGACGCCGCCTTGCGGGTGAAGTCGCCGCCTATGCCGGGGATGGAGCGGTTCGCGCGGAAGCTCGCATAGACATGGTAGACCTCGCCGAGCTCGCCCGCGTCTATAAGCTCCTTTATGTGATTGACCGCGTTGCCGAAGCGGTTGCACACGCCGATGCTGAGAATTCTGTCCGTCTCATGGGAGACTCGCTGCATCTCGAGCGCCTCGGAGAGCACACGCGCGGCGGGCTTCTCGCTGAGAACATCCTTGCCCGCTCGCATGAAGTCTATCGCTATGACCGAGTGCAGGTCATTATGGGTGCAGACGGAAACCGAATCAAGCTCCGGGTCGTCAAGTATCTCGTGATAGTCATAGACCGCTTTTCCACAGCCGTATTTTTCGACCGCAGCGTCCGCTCTCTCGGGGATAATATCGCAGAAATACTTTATCTCCGCCTTTTCGTTTTTCATATATGCGGGGATATGCGCAGAGTTCGCTATCGCGCCGCAGCCGATTATCGCAACCTTGATTTTTTCTGACACTGAAACTCCTCCGTTTCAAGTTTATTTATCTATACATAATAATACCAAGACGGGCGCCAAAAGTAAACTCCGGCACAAAAAATATATACTTTTTTATTTTTTCGTTTAAATCGGACATTTTTTGCTTATTTGTTTCTTGTCTTTTCTCAGTGCAGGTTATATAATACAATTACATAATTGTTTCAATTTTTATCTGGAGATGATGAAGTGAGCAAAGTATCCGATTTTCTCAACTCAAAAATCGTCAAGAGCGATGTCGGAGAAGAGACCGTACTGACCTGGAAAGAGACGCTCTCTTATGCCCTCGGCCGTGGCGCGCAGGGCATGAACACGAGCATGACCAGTTCGAAGTACATAAACTTCTTCCTGACCGATGTTCTTTTCAAAAAACTCCCGAACCCCATGGGCGTTGCGTCAAAGATCAGATTTTTCTGCGGCATCTTCGACGCGATAAACGACCCGATGATGGGCGTTCTTGTTGACAAAACAAGGACAAAGGACGGTCAGATGCGACCCTATATCAAATGGGCGCCGCTGTTCGTTTCGCTCGTCATGGTGCTGTTCTTCGTCGGCAGCGCAAACGCGAGCCCTGTGTTCAACATTATTTACACTACCTTCCTTTTCGTCATGCTCGACGTCACCTACACGGCGTTTGATATCCCGATGGGCGCTCTCGCCTTTTCGATAACCCCGAGCGGAATCGAGCGAACTAAGCTCTTCGGAGTCAGCTCAATAACCCGCTCCGTCGTCGGCGCTCTGCCGCAGGTTTTCGTCGCGGGCGCTGCTCTGCTCCCCTATTTCAAGGATCACACCCCGCAGGCATATCTGACCTCCGCGATAATCTCCGCTGTATTCATAGTCGTGCTCACGCGCCTTACATATCACAACACACGCGAGCGCGCCCAGCACCAGTCCGACACGCCGAGCGTCAAGGAGTGCTTCGCGCTCCTGTTCAAGAACCGTCCTCTGCTCATGCTCTTCTTTGCAAATATCTTCTTCCTTATCTGCAAGATACCCGAGCAGATTTCGTTCTACTTTGTCGCCGACCTTCTTTTCAACAGAAAATACAATGTCTTTATAGATGTTATCAAATTCCCGGGCTTCCTGCTCGCGGGTATACTCGTACCCAAGATAGTCGAAAAGCTCGGCAAGCGCGCGGACTCGCGCAGATTCTTCCAGATCTGCTGCGTCTCTGCAATAGTGCTCCACCTGCTCTTCGCGCTGACCACTTACGGCGGTCTCGTCAACAAGCCCGCAGGTCAGTCCGCTTCGATATTCACGGCTATTCTTGTTATTCTCTTCACCGGTCTTACCACCATCCCGCTTGAGTTCAAGAACCTCATGCAGAAAGAGATGGAGGCCGAGACGGTCGACTATATCGAATGGAAAACAGGACGCCGCGTTGAGGGCATCATGCTCTCGATAATGAGCTTCACGGGAAAGATTGAGAACACCTTCGCTTCGTCCATCGGCATCGCCATTCTCGGCGTTGTGGGCTATGTCAGCCACACAGAGGGCTCACTGATTCAGAACCACAGCACCAATCTCGCGCTGTTCGCAATGACAACGATAGTTCCAGCAATAGGCTATCTGCTCATGCTCATACCTATACACTTCTATAACATCACCGGCGAAGGACACAGAAAGATGATGTCCGAAATCGCCGAACGCCGCGCATCTATAGCAGCCGAGACTGCCGCCGAGATGCAGAGCGCAGGAGAGACAAAATGAACCCACGCTTCGTTTTCATAGCCGATACCCATCACTTCTCGCGCACCCTGTCAGACGGCGGCGAGGCATATGCCTACCGCAGCGAATCGGATCAGAAGTGCCTCGAAGAGACGGGCGAGATAATCGACGCGGCTTTTGAGAAGATACTCGAAGACCCGCCCGCCGCGGTGATGATAGCCGGAGATTTATCCGACGACGGCGAGCGCATATGCCACGAGGAGTTCCGCGAAAAGCTGCGCGAGCTTCAAAAGCATGTTCCCGTATATGTCATAACCGCGACGCACGACTGGTGCTGTGACGAGAATCCGCGCAGATTCACGGGCGGCGAGGTCACAAACGACGTTGAGACAGTCCCGCACGAGGAGCTGAGCGAATTCTACCGCGAATTCGGGCTCGACCGCGCGATAAGCTCATACAAGACACATCTCGGCATATACTCATATGTCGCGCAGATTGCCGACGGAGTCCGCCTGCTCGCGCTCAACGACGACCAGAACGGCAAAGGGCGCGCGGGCTACACCCCCGACCACATGGCGTGGGTCGAGGAACAGATACGCAAGGCAAAAGAGGACGGTCAGCTGATGATCGGCATGGAGCATCACCTGCTCATCGCGCACATCCACCCGTTCATCACGAGCGGCCACTGCGTCGGCGACCGCGAAGAGGTTGCCACGAAATTAGCGGACGCAGGGCTTCGCTATATGTTCGTCGGTCACTCGCATATTCAGAGAATAGATACATTTGTATCACCCTCGGGAAATCCGATAACGGAAGTGAACATAGGCTCGCTGTGCGGCTATCCCGCGCCGATAGTCAATGTTACTGTAACGGACGACAACCGCCTGCACATAGTCACGGAGCATCTTGAGAGCTTCGAGGGCGCAGACGACGCGCAGGAGTTTTTGAAAGCGCACGCGGTGCAGATGATAGACCTGCCGCTCAAGGGCATACTCGTTAGCCGCGAAGAGTTCGGCAAAAGGCTCGACGCGCTCGGTGCGAACGGCAAGAAAATATCAGCGCTGCGTCCGATAGCAAAGCCGATTGCAAAGCTGCTGCTCGAATCCGATGTGATGAGCTTCTACAAAAAAGTGAACCGCCTAACCTTCGGCAAAATTCTCCGCAAGGAGGACGCCGAGGAGCTCGCGGACATGAAGGTTATCGACATTGTTCACAATGTCCTGCTCTCGTTCCTCGACGGCGGCATGAACAGAGTCGAGAGGGACAGCGCATACTACCGCCTCGTCACCGGGACGATATCGATTCCCTCGCGGATAATGAAAAACAATTCGCTGTTCAGAAAGCTAAACGAGTGCGCCGACGCGATACTCACGGGCAGCGACCCCGACCCCGAGGACGCAATAATATAAAAAATACAGGGCTTCCGTTAAAAATCGGAAGCCCTGTTTGATTTTCTGCTGTCAATGGAAATCCCACGAATCGATATCGGCATAGACATCGTTGATATGATTCGCGTTGCCGTATTTCAGCGTGCGCGTGTATATCGCAAGCCCCGAACGGTAGCAAAGCGGGACGAACGGCATATCGGCATTGAACGCATCTATAAATGTGTTCACATCGGACGAGCCTGCGAGAAACGCCGAATACGCAGTGCTCGCGGCGCCAGAAGTGTTGATGCCGTAAGCCACGCTGCCGCCGCTCTTGAGAATCGGCGAAAGGCTCATATTCTCGGTGAGCTTGACCTCGCCTATATACATATCATATTTGCCGGACGCGACCGCCGAGCGGTAATCTTTTTCACTCAGCGCGCTGACGGTGACGGAAATTTTGAGCTTTTCGAGCATCTCTTTTATGCTCTGCGCCGCCGCCGATTTGAAGCCGTTGTCTTTGTTGACGACTATCTTGAGAGTGAGCTGTTTTTTGTTTGCGTCCGCGCGCACAGCGTCATTTTTTGAAGTATATCCCGCCTCGTCAAGCAGCTTTCCCGCCGCTTCGAGGTCGGTTTTGACTGTATAGTCCTTGCCGGAGATAACATTCCAGTCGGGGTTAAACGGAGTATACGCCGCTTTGGCGTGACCCTGAAACGACTCGTCGGCGAGCTTCGCCCTGTCAATGGCAAGTGCCACCGCCTGACGTACCTTCTCGGATGAGAGCGCGGAGCAGCTCTTGTTGAAAGCGAGATAGACTAAATTATTCATCAGAATATCTGCGACCGACGCGGAATAGCGGGTATAAGAGCCGCCGCGCAGATCGTCAAAAGCGAAGCTTATATTGCCGATGGCGAGGGTATATTTGAGCATGCTCAAGTCTTTGACATCATAGAGAGTGATGCTCGTTTTCTTCGGTGAGAAGTTGCCGCGCGCGCTGCTTGCCTTGAGATAGCCGACGCCGTTTTCCGAAGAATATGTGTATCTGCCCCTGCCCGCAGCGCCGTCCTCGGCCGAGCCGCCCTTTGTGACAGCAAAGGTCAGACAGTTGACGGCATACGGATCGTCATCGGCGAGAGAAAACACGACGCTGTTCCCGCTGACTTTTGCGCTGCTGAAATTCGCAAGCTGAGTTTTATATGCGGGCGATTTCTTCGCGCTCTCAAACGAAGCGACAACATCGGAAGCCGAGACGCCCGAACCGTCCGAGAACTTTGCAGACGCAAGAGATACCGTCAGGGTTCGACCGCTCCGGCTGTAATTCGACGCGAGAAGCGGCTGAGGATTATAATTTTTGTCGAGGGCGAACAGACCGTCATAGATAAGCGGCATCAGCTGTTGATTGAGCATACTTGTTGCCGTAAAGGGGTTGAGCTTGTCGCCTTTTGAATAGGGCAGCTTGAGAGTCTGCACCGCTTCGACCGCCTCGGGCGGCATGGTGGTTGTCTCGTCCCCGCCGTCCTTTTTGTTTGAACAGCCGCTGAATGCGAAAGAAAGCGCGACCGTCAGCACAAGTATCGCCGCCGCGGCACGGATAATTTTTTTCTTCATACTTATCTCCTCTCGGGGGAAATGTAAAGATATATTGCTTTACATTATTTTATCAGATCTTTGATTATCTCGCCCGCCATTATCATGCCTGCAACGGGCGGAACAAACGATATGCTCCCGGGCAGTGCCCTGCGCGAAGTCACTTCGGCGGTCTCATTCGGCTTTATCGGCTGCTCGGGCGACCAGACGACTTTCAGGTGACTTATGCCTCTGACCTTCAGCTCGCGGCGCATCACGCGGCACAGCGGACAGACCGAAGTTTTTGTGATATCAGAGACCCGAAAAAGCGTCGGGTCGAGCTTATTTCCCGTGCCCATGCACGATATCAGCGGTATCCCCCGCCTCTGCGATTCGACAGCTAACGACAGTTTTGCCTGAACGGTATCGACCGCGTCAGCCATATAGTCATAGCGGTTCTCGAAGAAATCCGCAGAATTCTCTTCGAGATAGAACCCGTCGATAATATTCACCTTGCAGTCGGGATTTATATCTTTTATTCTCGCCGCCGCGACCTGAGTCTTTTTCATGCCGACCGTTGAAGAGAGGGCGTATAGCTGGCGGTTGATGTTGGTAATCGCAACCTCGTCATTGTCGATAACGGTCAGCTCGCCGACTCCTGCGCGGGCGAGCGCCTCCGCAGTATAAGAGCCGACGCCGCCGAGCCCGACCACCGCGACATGGCAACGGCTCAGCTTTTCGACCGACTCCCCGCCTATGAGCATTTCACTTCTTGAAAAGCGCGAAAGATCCAAAACATCTGCCTCCGGTAGTTTCTTATGGGATTATTGTACACCATGGGCGAAGATTTTGCAATTTTTTATTGATAAAAGCGCGGTTGCGGTTGTTTTTTTGTCCGCCAGAGGTTATAATTAAATGAATATCAATCAAAATAAAGGATGTCATTTGAAATGAAATTAGGTATCGGAGGACCGCTACCTGATTTTATATCTCAATAATCCTCAATAAATACGAATATTACTTGATTTGAAGCGGATTTTGGAACAAACCAACCATATATAACTTCATGTTTTCCTATGCTACTCTATACGAAAATGGCGTAAAAATGGCGTAGAGAAAACTTACACGAGGGATATAGGTACGCCGCTGCTACAAATCAGTTTTCCAACAGGTGTGGGACGCTAACAACTCCCACGCCTGTTTTTTTGTTGTCCTTCGGGGCAAATATCGGGGATATTATCGCTTGTGCGCCGTTTATTTTTCTCTGCCATATTACCACCCTACATTTCACTTATCTGCCCCTTGTGCGTTACAATCTGCAAATACCCGCCTTTATTTAAGCAAGGGGCAAGCCCATAATGAGCTTGCCCCACTGTCATTCGGAAGTTCAGACGGTGAACAATCCGTTCACCGATTTATTCCTCGCTTTCATTATCGCTGGCGGCATTTCTATAATCCTCCTGCACACCCTCGGAGAGGTCAAAACACATCGTTTTTGCGTCTGCGACCCAAAAGCCACGCACACGATAGCGTTTATCGCTTTGCCAAACGCCCTCCATAGCGGCACGAATGGGGTCAACCAGATTCTTGTTGGTGATGCTGACCGTGGCCTTCTGCTCACCCTTCGGCTTGGAGAACTTGTAGCCCCTCTGCTCACTACTCTTACACATACGAACCGCAAAAACCTTGTTTTTTGCGTCAAGCTGGCACAGGACAAAAGCAGGATAGTTCAGGTCATCAAGTACCTTTTTCGTAAAGGTGACACCGTTCTGGTTAATGAAAATGTCGGGGTATGCGTTGGTGTTCGCATCAAGGATCTCAAAGTTCAGTGCGTTAAAATCAAATTTCATAATGGATTTTCCTTTCGGTATTAGAGATTTTTCAGCTCTTTCAGCAGTTCGCGGCGTTCCGAAGCTGTCCAGCGCGGGTCTAAAATGATATACCCTCTGAAATACTTGTCTTTAGAACGTGTGACCGTGAACCGCTTTGGCATAGCGTGTAGCCTTGCCGATTTGCCGGGTAGTGGCTTTTCATCTAAAATCTGTTGCACCTTCTGCCAATCGGATTTTTTTATGATTGCTGTGTGGTGTTCCTCTTTGAAATACTTGTTGAGCATAGTGTTTTTCACTGACTTATGCTCCCGAAAATCAATCGTACAAGTTTTCTGCATGAGTGCGTCCCCGCAATATTTCTCGTTCCGGAGAATACCGCGAATAGTAGCAGCCCGCCAAAAATCTTTCCCTTTAGGCGATTTGATGCCTTGCTCGGTCAGCGCGGCGGCAATTTCTGCGGGGGTTGCACCTTCCAAACAGCTTTCGTAGATGTACTCAACAATCTTTGCTTCTGTTGGCTCGATCAGCAATCGTCCGAAGTGGTCCCAATAGTAGCCAAGCGTGTTTATCACCGAGAATTGGTAGATACCCTCTGCCATGCGCCAGCGAATACCGTTTTTGATGGCTTCGCTCTTTTGCTGTGATTCCAATTCTGCAAGTGCTGACAAGACCGCTATCAGTAGATTGTTGCTGCCATCCCCGATAGAGGACAGCCCTTCGCTTTCAAATCGCACCGGGACAGGTGGAGTCAAGGCGTTCAGAGTACGCAAATTGTTCAAAATATCAACCGTATTTCTACCAAAGCGATTTATGCCCTTTGTCAAAATTAGGTCAATCTTGCCTGCTTTTGCGTCATCAATCATGTCCTTAAATCCCTGCCGCTTGTTCGTGGAAGTGCCGCTTACGCCGTAATCTTGATAGATTTTTACTAACTCCCAATCGGGATTGCTCTCAATTTTGGATTTGAAATAGACAATTTGCATCTCAAAACTGCCTACTTGCTGTTCTTCCTGTGTGCTGACACGGACATAAGCTGCAACACGCATTTTTCGGGGAGTCTGCCCTTGCGCTTGTACGGCTGGGGGTGGCGGTATTATAATTACACCGCCGCTTTCCCGATTCTTGCGGATTCCGTCATGTATGCGCTCCTTGCGTTCCTCCCGATTATCGGCGCGAGTCTTTTTTCGGCGGGACTGCTCTATCTCTTGAGGGTCAAGTTTCTTTGCCATATAAGCCCTCCCTTGCAGATATACGGATATTCCCGATGTGGTTCATAGGCGGCGCACCTCCTCGCTTACTGTTTTTCATTGGACAATTAACCTCCTTGCTGATTGTTATTTATGACTACCCTGCGGCGCATGAGCCAGGGGGTCACACAAAAGAAAACGAGCAGCAGAATTGCTCCTGCTGCCCGAATCGGCACTGCTTCTTATCGGGGGTAGATTTTATCGCCCCCTGCAAGTGACGGATATATGGTTATTTGATTTACAATGCCTTAACCGTGTCGATAAACTGGCTCATGCTCACCGCACCCGGCAAGAGGTTTTCCTCATTCTCAAACACCATGTAATAGCGGAAATTCTTGCCCGCTGCTGTGCGCCACGCTTGACCGAGTGCGATTTTCTCCCGGCTGTCATCATTTTTCAGATGTTCGCCCTTAGTTTCCGCACAGATGAGCTTGCCGCTCTGGGTCATAATCAGAATATCGGGGTAGTGCTTGATAAAGCCGTTAATTGCAAAGCCTTGACGTGCAATATTTCTGTGCCACCAGCGGACATTCGGCAGGGCGGTCAACTCTACAATCAACTTCTGTTCCAGTTTGTTCATGTCACCGTCCTCTGCTGCATACAGAGAACGGGCATATATGTCGGTATATGTGGCAGGATGGATAGAGGGGCGCAGACGGAAATAGGGCTTGCTGACGATGCGCTCCGTTTCCAGCCACCTTTCAAAGTTTTCTCGATAATGGGATTCCAGTAGCGTTTCAATTTTGGCGCGGATCTTTGCCGCATAGCCCAGCGGGGCTTTCTCCATAGCGGCAAGCTGCGCCTTATCCATATCGCTCACAATGCGGTCTATGTAGGCTTTCAGTTCGGCGGCGTCCACCATGTTCAGCTTGTTAAGCTGATTGAACATCATTTCCTTGCATTGACGTACCCGGCTTTCCGGCGGCAGATTGTTGAACCACTCTTTGAAGTACCGCTGTTCGGCACTCTCCATCTTGAACACCTTTGGCAAACCGCCGTCCTGCTCCCGCACGTCGATTTCGCGGATTTCATCGTCTGCGGCGGCAAAGTCAATATCGTATGCCTTGCCCTTGAGGGTAAAGCCCTCTGCCAGCATTTCCTTGTCCAGCAGTTCAAAAGAACCGTCCGTAAACAAAGATTGCTCAACTTTCAGGAAAAACTGCGGGATTTGCAGCGTTTCAATATCCTCCCGGAACTGCGGGTTTACTTGGAATGATTTCACTTTATCCCGCACCTCCCACGGAAGATTGTCCATCATCGGGTCATTGTCTGTCTGTTGGATAGCGTCTGTATATGCCTTTTCGACCTCTGCGGCAGCGTCCAGCATGGTGTCGGCTTTCGGGGCAGTTTCAGGCGTTTGTGCCTGTTCTCTGCGCCGCTCCAACTCTGCCCCGATAGATTTCCCATCCAGCCCCGAAAAATCGTCCTCGGCGGTTTCCAAAGGGGGTTCCATTTCAGGACACCCTTGTTGATCAGGCAGCGTGATTTGTTCTGCTGGCTGTTCGGGAACCTGCGGTTTTGCGGACTCACCGATCCGATAGTCCTTATCGCTGAATCCTGCGCTGTTCAAGCCCTTGACTATATGCGCCACAGTATTGTTGAAGTCGTTGGAAGAAGTCAGCACATAGGACATATTGAGTGCGCTCTGTGTGTGCTGCCTCGTATGGGGCAGACGGAGAATCCGTCCTAAAATCTGCTCCACGTCAACCTGACTTGTCTTATTGGCAAGAGACGCAAGGATATAGGCAAAGGGGCAATCCCAGCCCTCTTTCAGCGCATTGACCGTGATAATGTATCGAATCGGACAGCTTAGGGACATCAACTCTACATTTTTCAGTTCGTTCACATCAGCGGTACGAATGGCAATTTGCTCGGCGGGAATCCCGGCGTCCACCAGTTTGTCCCGCAGTTTTTCAAAGGTGGTCGCGTCCTCCTTGCCTTTCGGCTGTGCCTGAAACAGCGCGATAGGGCGGATATATTTCCCCGTCTTGGCGTACTCCGCGCTTGCGATTTCTTCCAGTTTGTTCCGCAGGTCGATCGCGTCAATCAGTACCTCGGATTGGCTGTCCCGGTTATAGACGATCACGGGCAGCTTTACCATGTGTTCGTTTTTCAGCTGCACCGCGTCCACATAGGAGATGATATTGCTCTCCTTTTTCGGCGTGGCGGTCAAATCCAGCACAAAGCAGGGATTGAAGTTTTCCAGCATTTCAAGGCTCAATTCCGACCGGGCATGGTGGCTCTCGTCCACGATGACAAGCGGGTTAAGCTGGTTGATGATCTGGAACAGTGCGGTTTCATCCGCTTTTTCAATGGGGCTGTCGGGCTTACCCAGCACCTTTGCAAACTCGGCAAGATTGCTGTTCTCCTGATAGGCTTTCAAGACCTCCTTGCCGCGCCCACGGAACGAATCGTAGGACAGCACCATAACCGACAACTGCTCCGTTACGGCGGTGGGGTTGAAGTTCTGACCGTTCAAAAGCTCCTGCTTGGTGTAGACCTCCACACGCCCGCCGAAATCCACGTCGATTTTTTGACGGTAGGGGTGCTGCGGGTTCTTCAGTGATTTTGCCGTTTGCGTCAAAATCGCGTCCGACGGAACAAGCCACACGACCGCCTTTGTCTTGGTAGCGGGGAGCGCGTCAAAGATGGGGCGAACGGCGTTGCAGGCAATAAAGGTCTTGCCGCCGCCTGTCGGCACCTTGAAGCAGAGGTTTGGAACACCGGGTATAACGTTTTGGTATAGCCCTAAAGTCGGGGCTGATTTTTCCTGCCAAAACAGGCGAAACGCCGCTGCGTCACTCTTTGTTTCGTTCAGCAGTTCCAGATAGCGGGTCAGGTCCGCTATAACCTTTTTCTGATATGATTTCAGTTCCATACAGCGAACACCCCCTTACAGTCTGCTAATATCGCGCGGAATTTTCTTAAATGTGATGCCCATTTTTGCCAGCTTATCCTCGCTGATAGAGCAGCGGTCGGCGTAGATCACCGTCCCATCAGCTTTTTCCGTAATGGTGGAGAGAAACGCATAATCCAGTACTGTCACGCGCTGCGGCTCGTAGTAGAAGTAATAGCCTGTGCTGTTGTGCTTGCCGAGGTAATACGGATTGTCGCCGATAGGTGGGGCGTAGGGCTGCTTGGTTTCCATGAACCAGATGTATTCCCGGATTTTCTCTGGGGCAACCGCTTCATTCAGGCAATCGCCCACAAGCAGCGGTTCGCCCAAGTCATAAAAGCTGAAATTGCCGCCCGTACCCGCCACGGCATTCTTGCCCTCGCCGTAGCCATTGATAACACGCTTGACGCGTTCGGCGGTGATGCTGTCAGCATAGTCTCCCATTTCAACAAGGATGATTCTTCTGCATCCACCATCATGCTTATTCATGTTAAGAACCGCTTGCGCTGTTGTACCAGACCCAGCGAAAGAATCAAGTACAATCGAGTCTTTTCTTGTAGCAATTTGAATTATACGCTGTATCAATCGAACAGGTTTTGGATAGTCAAAAGCTGTTGGCGTACCGAAGATTTTTCCAATCTCTTTTGTAGCTTCCTGCGAATGCCCGACGCCCTTGTTATCCCACCAAGTCCAAACGTTTTTACCCTCCCGTTCAGATAAGTAGGTCTTTCGACGCGGTATGCCCTTTCCGTCAGCTCCAAACCACATTCGTCCTTCATCACGTTGCTTGATAAACTCACTCTCCACGTTTTTCCAACAACGACCTTCTGGGGGAGTATATCTCGCTCCGCCTGGTGTAATAATTTCATACATCTGGTTCGGACGAAAACCCTGCGCTGTAAAATCGCTCGATGCCCACGGACCACGGGGGTCATTATCTGGATTTTTATAATTCTCGGCATCTTCTTCGCTTAATGCAACTTTGCTTATTGCGTTAGGGAGATAAGAGATGTCTTTACAATACGCGCATACATATTCGTGGGCGGTACTTACCAATTTACGCATATCGGGAGAGGTGCGTTTTTGCCAAACAAATTGTGCCAAGAAATTATTTTCACCAAAAATTTCGTTACATATCATCCGTAGTAATACTTGCTCTCTGTCATCAATGCTGATGAAAATAACACCATCGTCCGCCAGCAGCTTTTGCAGCAGCTTCAAGCGCGGGTACATCATGCACAGCCATTTGTCATGGCGGGTCAGGTCCTCGCCCTCTTTGC
>OHFY01000621.1_pt1 | contig 14858 bp, 10 predicted proteins | sample 1567681 | NCBI WGS metagenome assembly OHFY01 (sample SAMEA3879512, study PRJEB24766) | human gut metagenome | biome: human-associated habitat; feature: feces | place: USA | collected 1985/1987 | reverse complement strand
AGTTGCTGAACTCCTGGCCCTTCTTGGGCTTCTCGATCATGTCATCCACAAAGAAATAGTTGTCGTGGATGGGGGTGGTCTTCAGGCTGCAGTAGCGGCTCACATCGGCCCAGGGCACAGCGGAGACACCGGCAGCCGGGCGGCCAAACTCCTCATAGGCGCGGATGAGCTGGGCGCAGACAGGGTCCTCGCCCCAGATCACGTCGTCGCCGTAGATGACCACGAACGGATCGTCACCGGTAAAGGCCTTTGCCATGCTCACGGCGTGGCCCAGGCCCAGCGTCTGCTTCTGGCGCACAAAGAAGATGTTGGCAAGGTTCGAGATGCCCAGGCACTCCTCCAGCATCTTTTCCTTGCCGGGGGCGGCCAGCTTTTCTTCCAGCTCGGGGCTGCGATCAAAGTGATCCTCGATGATGCTCTGGTTGCGGCCCAGAATGATCAGAATGTCCGTGATGCCGGACTTGACGGCTTCCTCCACCAGATACTGGATGGCGGGCTTATCCACGATGGGGAGCATCCCCTTGGGCATGGCCTTGGTGGCGGGCAGCACACGGGTGCCCAGACCGGCGGCAGGGATGACAGCCTTCGTAACTTTTTTCATGGTTCGGAACTCCTTCATCATATCATTTCAGGCTGAACGCTCAGCCGTAGACCAGATGGATCAGGGCATCCACATTGGGGCCAAGCAGCAGGGTGAACGCACTGCCAATGACCATGAGCAGGACCAGACAGCCGAGCACGGCGGCCCAGCTGGTGCCGCCCTGAGCGCAGAGCACGGCTTTGCGCTGTGCCGCGTCCGGGAACTCTGCACGGATGCGGCGGATCTTCTCGGCGGCACTCTGGCGGTAGAGCCACTTGCCATACAGGCCGCGCACGATCATCAGCAGAAAGCTGAGCACCGAGCAGACCCGGGAAAGGGTGAGCAGGGTGGAGGTGGAAAGCCCCGGGGCCAGGCTGCTGTCCGTGACCTGCAAAAGGTCAATGAAGGTGGGCAGGGCCAGCACCAGCTCGGCGGCCAGAAAGGCGAACGCGGGCTTCCACGCCTTGCGGTAGAAGAAATAGAACGGGCCGAACAGCATGGCCGAAAAGCTCATGGAGGTCTTGGTGTGGGACAGCTGCATCCGGCAGTAGGCGCTCAGGTAGGCAGGGGAAGCCGGGCCGATGAAATCCGCCCAGTCCTTGCAGGGGATGCCGTCCATGACCTCTTCCTTGCCAAAAGCGGCCTGATAGGTCTGACGCAGCGGGTCTACCTGCGGGGCCCCGGTCTCCTGGAACTGGCGGTAAAAGGTGGAGTAATCAAACTCCTCGCTGTGCTCATCCGAATCGGCACGGTCGGTGGGCTCCTGTGCCCCCTCCGGGGGCAGAGCCGCACCGCAGCAGCGGCAGACAGATTCACTGCGCAGGGTGCGCTCGCCGCAGGCAGGGCAGGTGCACAGCTCACTTTCCTGATAGGGGAACTTCCACTCGTATCCGGCGGCGTGGGCCGGGGCATGGATGCAGCGGCCGAGCTTTTCATAACAATCGCGGTGATAAGGCGCGCCGCAGTCGGGGCAGACAACGATATCGTCCTGTAGCGTCAGCGGCTTGCCGCAGCCCTCACAGGGGCAGCCATAATATTTGGGCATAAGATCCTCCCGGTATGCTAGTTGAACTTATTATACTCCCTTAAAAGAGAAAAGAAAAGGCAAAAATCTTCAAAATTCCAGTAGGTTGAGTATTTTTCCTCTTTACTTTATCATGGATTCTGGGTATACTAATGAAGTATCTGTGTATAAACTGTATCTTTTGAGGGATTCTTAAAATATGATTACTACTGACGAACTGAAAGTGCAGCTGGCCGATTACGGCACCGCTGTGAAGGACCTGGAGGAAGCGCTGGCCATCGACGCTTCCCGCAAGCGCGTGCAGGAGCTGGAGCACACCATGAGCCGCCCCGGCTTTTACGATGACGCTGAGCTGAGCAAGAAGGTCTTTGATGAAGTGGGCGACCTGAAGGGCAAGCTGAACCGCTTTGAGAAGCTGCAGGGCCTGTACGATGATGCCGAGACCATGCTGGTGATGCTGGACGAGGAGTACGACCCCGATATGGTGCCCGAAGCAGAGGAAGCCGTGAACGCCGTGGGCAAGGCTGTGGACGAGCTGCAGCTGATGACCATGCTGAACGGTGAGTACGACCACAGCAACGCTATCCTGACCTTCCACGCCGGTACCGGCGGCACCGAGGCGCAGGACTGGGCCGAGATGCTCTACCGTATGTACAATAAGTGGGCACAGGCACACGGCATGACCGTGGAGGTGCTGGACTATCAGGACGGCGATGAGGCCGGTATGAAGAGCGCTTCCATGATGGTCAAGGGCCCCAACGCCTACGGCCTGCTCAAGAGCGAGAACGGCGTGCACCGTCTGGTCCGCGTGTCTCCCTTTGATGCCAACGCCCGCCGCCAGACCAGCTTTGCCTCTCTGGAAGTGATGCCCGAACTGGACAACACCATTCAGGTGGACATCCGCCCTGAGGACATCGAGATGCAGGTGTTCCGCTCCTCCGGTGCCGGCGGCCAGCACATCAACAAGACCTCTTCCGCTGTCCGTCTGATCCACAAGCCCACCGGCGTCGTGGTCAGCTGCCAGACCCAGCGCAGCCAGTTCCAGAACCGTGACTACGCCATGGAAATGCTGAAGGCAAAGCTGTATCAGATCGCAAAGCAGCAGCACATGGACAAGATCGATGACATCAAGGGCGTGCAGAATGAGATCGCCTGGGGCCACCAGATCCGCAGCTATGTGTTCATGCCCTACACCATGGTCAAGGATCACCGCACCAACTACGAGACCGGCAATGTCGATGCCGTGATGGATGGTGATCTGGACGGCTTCATCTTTGCTTACCTCAAGGCCGCCAGCCGCGGGGAGCTGCAGGATACCTAAAATTTATCATAAAATGTCAGAGGGACCTCGCCGTTGGGCGGGGTCCCTCTTTTGGTTACAGGTGCAGATATTTTCCGGTGATACTGGCGGGATCGGCGGCCACCTGCTCCGGTGTGCCGCAGGCCACGATGCGTCCGCCGCTCTCGCCGCCGCCGGGGCCAAGGTCCACGAGATAGTCGGCGTTTCGGATCACATCCAGATCGTGCTCAATGACCACCACAGTGGCCCCGCTGTCAATGAGGCGCTGGAACACGCCCAGCAGGGTGCGCACGTCCAGCGGGTGCAGCCCGATGGTGGGCTCGTCGAATACAAACACGGTGTCAGCCTGCCCTTTGCCCATCTCGCTGGCGAGCTTGAGCCGCTGGGCCTCTCCGCCCGAAAGGCTGGGGGTGGCCTCGCCCAGAGTCAGGTAGCCCAGCCCCAGGCTGGAAAGGGTCTGCAGCCGGCTGGCCACCAGCTTGAGGTCGGCACAGGCGGCAAGGGCTTCGTCCACGCTCATCTCCATCAGGCGGGGCAGGCTCTCGGCCTGGGTGCCGTCCTTCCGGGTGCGGTAGAGGGCGGCGGCATCCTTCTGGTAGCGGGAGCCGCCGCAGTCCGGGCAGGTGATCTCCACATCCGGCAGGAACTGGATGTCCAGGCTGATGGTGCCGGTGCCGTCGCAGCCGGGGCAGCGCAGGCGGCCCGTGTTGTAGGAAAAATCGCCCGCCTTGTAGCCCTTCTCCTTGGCAAGGGGAGAGCGGGCGTAGATCTTGCGCAGTTCATCGTGGACATTGGCGTAGGTGGCCACCGTGGACCGAACATTGATGCCGATGGGCGTTGCGTCAATGAGCTTGACCTGCGCAATGCCCGGTGCAGTGATGCTTTCCACATGGGCGGGCAGAGCTTCGCCCTTGGCGGCGGCCTCCAGCGCGGGGATCAGGCTTTCCAGCACCAGCGTGGTCTTGCCGGAACCGGACACGCCGGTCACCGCGATGAGCCGCCCCTTGGGCAGCCGGACTTCCAATGGCTTGACGGTGTGGATGGCCCGGGTGCGCAGGGTGATGGTGCCCAGCGCAAAGAGCTCCGCCTCCGGGGTGCGGGTGCGGGCCGAGAGGGTGTGCAGGTCGGCAAGGAAGGGCCCGATGCGGGAAGCCGGGCTTTGGGCCACCTGCTCCACAGTGCCCTGTGTCAGGATGGTGCCGCCGTTTTCACCGGCACCGGGGCCCATCTCAATGAGCCAGTCGGCATCCCGCAGGATCTCAGTGTCGTGATCCACCAGCACGATGGAGTTGCCGTCCGCGATCAGGTCGTGCATCACGCCCCGCAGGCCCTCGATGTTGGAGGGGTGCAGGCCGATGGAAGGCTCGTCCAGCACATAGAGCACGCCGGTGGTGCGGTTGCGCACCGAGCGGGCCAGCTGCACCCGCTGGCGCTCCCCTGTGGAAAGGGTGGCGGCCTCCCGGTCAAGGGAGAGGTAGCCCAGCCCCAGATCCAGCAGGCGGGCGGCGGTGGCCTGAAAGGACTCGCAGATGCTCTCAGCCATGGGGCGCATCTCCACGGGCAGGGAGGCGGGTACCCCTTCCACCCACTGCACCAGCGTGTCCAGCGTCATGCGGCAGGCATCGGCCAGCCCGATGCCCCGCAGCCGGGGAGCCCGGGCCGCGGCGTTCAGGCGGGAGCCGCCGCACGCAGGGCAGGGGCCCTGCTTCAGGAACCGCTCCACCCGCTTCATGCCCTTTTCATCCGTCACCTTGGCAAGGGCGTTCTCCACGGTATAAACGGCGTTGAAGTAGGTGAAATCCATTTCGCCGGCCGCGCCGGTCTTGCTGTTCTGGTAGAGCAGGTGCACCTTTTTGGCGGGGCCGTGGAACACCATGTCACGCTCTTCCGGGGTCAGCTCCCGGAAGGGGACGTTGGTGCGCACACCCATCTTTTCGGCGATCTCCTTCATCAGCGACCACATCAGGGTCTGCCAGGGCAGCACCGCGCCCTCGTTGATGGAAAGGCTCTCGTCCGGCACCAGAGTGGATTCGTCCACCACCCGCACGATGCCGGTGCCCTCGCAGTCTGGGCAGGCTCCGGTGCTGTTAAAGGCAAACTGCTCCGCGCCCAGCACCGGCACCTGTGCGCCGCACCGGGGGCAGTAGAGCGGGATCTCGGCCGCAATGTTCAGGCTGGGCGGCACCATGCAGCCGCAGCTGGGGCAGGGGTAGTGGGAGAGCCGGGAGAACATCAGGCGCAGGCTGTTCAAAAGCTCGGTCATGGTGCCAAAGGTGGAACGCATTCCGGGCACGCCGGGCCGCTGGTGGAGGGCCAGTGCGGCGGGAACATAGCGGATCTCGTCCACCTGTGCTTTTTCGGCCTGGGTCATCCGGCGGCGGGTATAGGTGGAAAGGGCCTCCAGATAGCGGCGGGAGCCCTCGGCGTAGAGGACACCCAGCGCCAGCGAGGACTTGCCGGAGCCGGACACGCCCGCAATGCCGACGATCTTGTGGAGCGGCACATCTACGTCGATGTTCTTCAGGTTGTGCACCCGCGCGCCCCGCACCCGGATGGCGGCGGGGAGAGCGGAACTGGATTCGTGGTTCATCGTGTCTCCTTTCTCTGAATGAGGTCACAAAAGGCTCCCCCACAGGGGAGCCGGAAAGATCATAAACCGAGGGGATTGAACCGCTGGTGTTCGAGCTGGTCGATCACCGCCTGCGCTGCCGGTGCAATGGGGGCGGGCACTGCGGCGGGGCGGCTGAGGTAATAGCCCTGCAGCAGGTCCACGCCCAGGTCGATGACCTTGCGCAGCTGGATCTCTTCCTCGATGCCCTCAGCGAGGATCTGCATACTGCGGGCGTGGGCGTAGGCCACGATGTTCGAGACGATCTGCTGCTTGTCGAGATCCTTCTCGATGCCGCGGATGATGGAGAGGTCGATCTTGATGTACTGGGGCGACAGTTCCAGCAGATTGAGCTCGTTGCTGTAGCCGGTGCCGTAGTCATCCAGCGCGAAGGCACCGGAGAAGCCCGGAATGTTCCTCTTCCGCTCCAGACATGCGCGGTCCAGGTCTTCCTGTTCGGTGATCTCCACGACGAGTTGTTTGAGCAGGTCGGGGTAGCGGCGGTGATATTTCTGGATGTCTTCATCGTTCAGGTCCACATTGGCGATGGAGTTGACGAAGAGCAGGGCGTCCTTTCGGATAAGGCCCCGGCTCTGCAGCTTCTCGAATGCCTCGCTGGAATGGAACATGGTGATCCGCTCGATGTCGTACAGACGGTCCAGCTCGTGGGCCAGCGCCATCACCTGCGAAGGCGAGGTGAGGGTGGGCGTGTTCACCCGCATCAGCGCCTCGTAGGCCACCACCCGTCCGGTCTGTGCGCTGAAGATGGGCTGGAAGTAGTAGTACACCTGCTCTTCCCGCAGCAATTGCAGGAACTCGCGCTGGGTCTGGGCGGCATACTCCTCGCGGTGGTAGACGCCGATGTCGAAATCGCCCACCTGCCCCTTGCGGGACTGCTTGACCTGATACATGGCAAAGTCGGCGTATTTTTTCAGGGTCTTCAGGTCTTTGCCGTCCTCCGGGTACCAGGCCACGCCGCCGGAGATGCTGATGTTCAGTGTTTTGCCGTTGGGCAGGGTGGAGCAGCTGGCCCGCAGGGCGGCGCTCAGCTTGTCCAGCTCGGCGCGGATGGCGTCCTGCGTGTCGTACCCGTAGAACAGCAGCAGGAACTCGTCGCCGGACAGGCGGGAGCAGACGGTATTCTTTGAGGTGTTGGCGGCGAAGCACTGGCCGGTCTGGTGGATGTACTGGTCGCCCCAGTCGTGGCCGTAGGTGTCGTTGATCTGCTTGAGGTTGTCCAGATCCATCATCAGCAGAGCCGAGCAGTGCAGCTGGGCCGGGTGGGCAAAGAGGTCAGCGCAGACCCGGTTGAACGCCTGACGGTTGTACAGCCCGGTGAGGATATCGTAGTCGCGCTCCCGCTCGATGCGCTGCTGCTCCAGCGTGGGGATGGTCACGTCTTCGAGCAGGCCCACCTCCGAGGCGGTCTCGCCGCAGATGCGGGTCACACGGAGGATCACATACCGCACCTCGTTCTCTTTCTGGACGAGGAAGACGGAGTTGCCTGCATCCGTGGTGCGGTAGAGGCTGGAATGCGCGATCCGGGAGAGGGCGTTGCGGAAGCTGCGGGGCGTGAGCGGCTCCGGGGTGGCCAGCCCCAGCATCTGGAAGAAGTTGTCGGTGGCAAAGACACTGTCGTTGCGCAGCTCGTAGCCGCCCAGCTCCACCGTGGCCATCTCCATGATCCGCAGAAAGCGGGTGGAGGAGGCCAGCACATCCTCCGAAAGGTGGGTGATGGCCGAGGCAAACTGGTCTACTTCCATGATGCCGGTAGTGGGCAGCTGCGGCATGGCCACGGCGTTTTCCTGCGCTTTGGCGACGGCAGCGGAGAGCTGATGGACGGGCTTGGACATCCGCTCACTGACCAGAAAGCTCGCCAGAAAGCCTGCGATGAGGGTGAGCAGCACGGTGAGGAAGAGCAGCTGCTGCACCCGGTTGGAGAAGGCCGAGAGGTTGGCCGTGGGCACCATGCCCACCAGATACCAGCGATCCCCGGAGAAGGGGGCGTTCCGGTTGTAGAGCTTCAGCGGCATCACGGAGGCTGTGTAGGTGACATGGTCCTGCACCAGACGGAAGCAGCCGGTGCCGCGCCGGGATGCTGCAACGGTGGTGCGCCGGGATGCTGCAACGGTGGTGCCGCTGGCAAACGCCGAACTGCCGCTGCACAGGACCGGTGCAAGATCCAGTGAGAGGGTGTCCAGGTTCAAAGGCGCATTGGAGCAGGCCAGCAGATAGAGGCCGGAGCCGTCGCCCTGCAGTTCGGCGCAGGGCAGCTTCTCGGCGAGGTAGCTGGTCAGAAGCTCCACGCCGATGACGCCGTAGACGGTGCCGTCCGGCAGGATGAGGGGCTGGCTGTAATAGATGGCCTGCCGGTCGTCACCTTTCAGAGCATAGGGGGTGATGGTCCAGTGACCGTAATCAGCCGGGTTCAGCTGGGCACCATCGTCATAGGCCGCCTGGAACGGCGCATAGAGATAGCCTCTGGCGTTTGCCTGATAGGTGAGGGCGGGGGACCAGCTCTTGTCGGTGGCGATGCTCTGCTCCTGCACCAGCTGGGCCGGTGCCCGCTCGAACAGCAGGTCGGAATTGTTATCGGAGGGCGAGGCGTCGGGGTCCAGATCCCGCAGATAGATGGAGGGCAGGCGATTGCCAGCGGAGCGCTCGTTCAGGTCGTGGGTGTTCAGCACCAGAAAGATGCCGGTTACCGGTCTGTTGCGCAGAGCGGCGATGAGCTTTTGGGTGGCCGCTTCCAGCAGGGGGTAGGCGGTGATGCTGCTGCTGTCCAGCGTGGCAAGGTCGATCCTGCCGCTGTCCAGCAGCTCCTGCGTCAGGGCGTTGATCTCACTTTCCAGAGTGGAAAGCTCCCGCGCATCGTTCAGGGTGGTCTGGATGTATCGGCTGCGATTCTCCACCTGCATGGCGAGGATGTCCTCCGCGTTCTGGTCCAGCTGGGGGCCGACCCGCATCGCGTAGATGGACGCGACGAGCAGTGCGACCTCCACCAGCAGCACACTGACCATCGCCTTGAAGATGGTGCCGAAAATGGAGCGCTCTGCGCGGGCCCCGGACGGTTTGTGCCGGGTGAAGTGGTTCATGGGCCGGTGCTCCTTTCAAAAAGGGTTGGGGGCGGCAGATGGTCAGCCGGCGTAGGCTTCCAGCGCGGCCTTCGTGGATTCGTACCACTGGTCAAAGTATTCGTCGGTCAGAAATTCGGATTCGGCTTCTTCGAGCCGCTCTTTCACGATGGCCCGGTCGGCCTCCGCCGCATCGGTCATGGCATTTTGCAGGGTGAAGCGGGCCGTGGAACCCTCCGGGAAGGCGTGGGTCGTGTACAGGGCGTTATGCTCTACGGCATCCAGCGAGAGATCCAGCACCTGGGTGATGGTGTCGGTCAGCTCCAGTCCGCTGGCCTGAATGGCGTCCGGGCTTGCGGCGGCGTGGGTCACGGGCAGATAGCCGGAGTTCACGGAGAACGCGATGTTGTTTTCCGGCTGGGTGAACCACTTCAGAAACTCGACGCAGGCTCGGATCTGGGCGTCGGTGCCTTTGGTCACGATCATGCCGGCACCCTGCTGGGCGGCGACCGGGGTGCAGCCTGCAAAGGATGGGCAGGGCAGGATGGCCGGTTCGATGGCGTGGCTTTCGGTGTCGTTGGTCATCACCTGGGCGGGGAAGAAGGGGCTGCTGGACGACGAGCCGACGTAGGCCAGCAGATTGCCGGTCTTCACGTCGTCGCTGCGGAACTTGCCGCTGGCACCGAACCAGCCCTTGATGTAGGGCACATAGAAGTTATCCCACAGTTTGCGGATGACGTCTTTGTCAAAATGCAGGGTCATGACGCCGTTCTCGGCATCAAAGATGGTCAGGCCCATCTCCTGAGCACCGCACAGCAGGTAGTTGGCCAGCGCATCGCGGCCGAAGAAGGCCTTGCCGTCGTTGGGGGTGCTGGTCATGGCATCCGTCCAGTCGTAGTATTGGCGGGCCACCTCCACGACGCCTTCCATGGTGGCCAGGTCGTCGTAGGTCACACCGGTGGCCGCAGCAAAGGGGGCCCAGTCGGTGGCGTTCAGGTAGAGCAGCTCGGTGGATTTTGCCACCGGGAACACCTTCAGTTCCCCATTGTTCATCAGGTCGCCCTCGGCCAGAAAACCGTCCACATAGGCGGCCTTCTCCTTTGCGGTCAGATAGGGGGCCAGGTCTACGACCTCGCCCAGCAGGTCGAGGTCATAGGCCATGTCGGCATAGCCGGAGTAGAGGTTGGGCAGGGCCGCAGCGCCCACCTTGCCCTGCGCAGCGGCCAGAACGTTCGCTTCCAGGTCGGTCACGCTGCCCTGATTGAAGCTCTCAATCACGATGTTCTTCTCTTTGCCGACGGTGGCGTTGAACTGGTTCACCAAAGCGTTGAAGCTGCTCAGCAGGTCGCCGCTGTAATAGTTCCACACCGTGATGGTGGTGGGTGCCTTGGCGCTGCCGCCGCAGCCCACACAGCCCAGCAGCAGCGCAGCGCTCAGCACCAGACTGACGAGCGGACGAAAACGAGATCGCATGATGTCTCCTTCCCCAAAACGAGCCGGTCTGAAAAATGGAGCCCCGGCTCTCCGTGGCTCCATCCGGAACTCAATCGAGGGCGTTGAGGGCCTCGATGGTCTTGTGATATTCCTTCTCTACAAGGGCATACTGCTCGGCGGCACCGTCAAAGCTCCCCGCGCGGAGGATCTCCGTCAGGGCCATTGCAGAGGGCATGAGGTTGCTGAAGCCGAGGTTGAGGCAGACCCCTTTCAGGGTGTGCGCCGCAAGAAACGCATCCTTGACGTCCTGCCGGGCCATGGCATCGGTCAGCTGCTGAAAACTGGTGTCCTGCAAAAACATCCGGGCAAAGCGCCGGATCATATCGGGTTTATAAAAGCGCCGGAGCACGTCCTGATAATTTGCGCCCATGGCCGTGTAGCATTCTTCGATCGTCATGTGGGAAACCCCTTCCTGTCAAATGGCTTGTGATAGATAAAATTATTATAACACCTTTTGTTTCACAGGGCTACCATTTGTGCCGAAAAAGTTCAGATTTTGGCAAAACGGCGGGGCAGCATTCTGTTTTGCAGAAAAGTTTTGGAAAATCCCTTCCATTTGGGCTGAATACCGTCTATAATAGGAAAGAAAAGCGCCTTTTCTGTTCCAACATTCGGAGAGGTGCACAGAAAGGCGTAGGAAACGGCGAAGATGAAAACAATGCAGGAAGTTCAGACGCTCATCAGCGATCTGCAGCAGTTCTATACGGATGTGCGTCTGCTGGACGCAGCCGCCATTGAGCGGATCGAAGCGGGGCAGGTGTGCGGCAACGCCCCGGTGGGGGAGCATTGCCCCTGCCATGAATTCTGGCACAAGGACGCCCCCTGCCAGAACTGCATCTCCCGCCAGGTGATGGAGGACCATACCCAGCGCACCAAGCTGGAATATTTCTCGCCGGACATCGTGCAGGTGTCGGCCCAATATATGGAGGTGGACGGAGCCCCCTATGTGCTGGAACTGCTGCAGCGGATGCAAAGCGATACCATCGTCGAACCCGATGACACCGAGGCACTGTTCAGCGCGCTCTCCGGCTACAACACCAAGCTGTACCACGACCCTCTGACCGACATGTACAACCGCCGCTATTACGAGGAGATCGTCCGCGGCATGAAAGGCCCCATCGGCGTGGCGCTGATGGACCTGGACGACTTCAAGGTCTACAACGATACCTACGGCCACCACGCGGGCGATATGGCCCTGAAGACCGCCGCCACCATCGTGCGCGGCTGCATCCGCCAGACCGATGCGCTGGTGCGCTTCGGCGGCGACGAGTTTCTGCTCATCCTGCCCGGCATCCCGGAGGATTACTTCAAAATCAAACTGGAGGGGATCTGCGAAAAGATCCATGACGCCATCGTGCCCGGCTACAGCCACATGCGGCTTTCGACCAGCATCGGCGGGCTGATCCAGATGCCAAGCGACAGCATGGATGCCGTGGTCCGGCAGGCCGACCGGCTGATGTATCAGGCCAAGGTCCGGAAGAACTGCGTCGTCGTCTCCGGCGAGATGCTTCAGGAGGATGCGCCGGGCCGCCGGGAGGAAAAGCCGCAGATCCTCATCGTGGACGATTCCGAGATGAACCGCGCCATCCTGTCGGAGATCCTGTGCGGGGATTACCGCATCCTCGAAGCTGCGGACGGCGAGGAGTGCCTGAAAAAGATGCAGCAGTACATGGGCGATATCGCGCTGGTGCTGCTGGACCTTATGATGCCCAAGATGAACGGGTTTGAGGTGCTGGACTTCATGAACCGCAACCACGCCATCGAGGATCTGCCGGTCATCATGATCTCCGGCGAGGACAGCGAGGCCTCTGTCCGCCGCGCCTATGAGATGGGGGTTTCGGATTACGTGGCCCGCCCGTTCGACGCCCGCGTCGTTTACCGCCGGGTGTTCAACACCATCAAGCTCTATGCCAAGCAGCGGCGGCTGGTCAGCCTGCTGTCCGAACAGATCCGCGCGCGGGAGAGGAACACCTCCATGCTGGTGGGGGTGCTGAGCCAGCTGGTGGAGTTCCGCAACGGCGAGAGCGGGCTGCACGTTCAGCACATCCACCGCCTCACCGAGCGGGTGCTTGCAAAACTGCTCGAACGCCCCAACATCTACCACATCACCTCCGAGATGCAGGAGAACATCCCGCTGGCCTCGGCCCTGCACGATATCGGCAAGATCGCCATCGACGAAAAGATCCTGAACAAGCCCGGCCGGCTGACCCCGGAAGAGTTCGAGGTCATCAAGACCCATACCACCATCGGCGCGGATATGCTGAGCAAGCTGGACAACTTCTGCGTGGAGCCGCTGCTCCAAACGGCCTACAGCATCGCTCGCTGGCACCACGAGCGCTGGGACGGCCGCGGCTACCCGGACGGCCTGAAGGGAAACGAGATCCCCATCGAGGCGCAGGTGGTGGCGCTGGCCGACGTCTACGATGCCCTGACCAGTGACCGTTGCTACAAAAAAGCCTACCCGCACGAACAGGCAGTGAAGATGATCCTGAACGGCGAATGCGGCGCGTTCAACCCCATGCTTCTGGAATGCTTTGTCGAGATCGAAGGCGACCTCAAGCGGGAGCTGGAAGAAGAGCGCCGTAACAAAGCATGACAACAGCCCGAAAAAACTTCGCGTACAGATGCGGAGTTTTTTCTTTGCGAAAATACTTGACTTTGTCAAGTAAACATGCTATACTCAGGCCGTTGAGAACGAAAGGAGCGGATCATATGGAACCGGCTACGGTGTCCTCCTGCATTCTGACACTGCACAGGAGATTTGCCGCCTACACCACCCAGCGGCTGCAGGAGCTGGGCCTGAGCTTCGGGATGATGTACTTTATCATCTATGTGGGCAAGCACCCCGGCTGCACCCCCTCGGAGCTGACGCAGAGACTGCATCTGGACTGGGGCCACTCCCAGCGCAGCCTCACCAAGCTGGCCGAGGATGGATTTCTCACCAAAGAAAAGAGCGGCCGCAGCTACCATCTGGAACTGACCGAAAAGGGCCGGACGGCCTTTGCGGTCTGCCACCGGGTGTTTTATGGCTGGGACGCCCGGAACCTGACCGGCCTGACCGCCGACGAGCAGCGCCAGCTGCTGGAACTGCTGCAAAAAGCAGCACAGAAAGGAAGCATGTGATCATGTACGAGACCATCCTGAGCCCTGTGAACTATGGGGGCCTGCAGCTGAAGAACCGCATCATTTTTGCGCCCACCACCTTCGGCCTGCCGGACGAAGAATACCTTGCCGAGATCCGGCGGCTGGCCGAGGGCGGCTGCGCGATGCTCATCATCGGGGATGTGCCGGTGGGGAAGAGCAAGTTCGAAAAATCCCTCTTCGATGCAAAGGGGTTCGCGTTTTATCAGCAGATCGTGGAGATCGCCCACAAGGCGGATTGCAAGGTCTGTGCCCAGCTGCACCAGAGCGATTCCAACATGCTGGCGATGCTCAAATACATCCCCGCTGTGCTGGCCAAAAAGCTCACCCCGGACCAGCTGCGCGAAAAGCTGAACGCCGAAGTGGAGCCTTACATCACCAAAATGCCGAAGCGGAAGATCGAGGCCATCCTCGCGGGCTTCGGCAAGGCGGCGGTGCTGGCAAAACAGGCCGGGTTCGACATGGTGCAGGTGCATGGCGACCGGATGTGCGGCAGCTTCAGCTCGTCCATTTTCAATCACCGCACCGATGAATACGGCGGCAGCGCCGAGAACCGCGCCCGCTTTGCCGTGGAAGCGGTCAAGGCCGTCCATGCCGCCGTGCCGGAATTTCCCATTGACTACAAGCTGGCTGTCCGGCAGGAAGACCCCCACTACGGCAACGCAGGCGTTCTGGTGGAAGAACTGCCCATCTTTGTGCCGCTGCTGGAACAGGCAGGCGTGACCAGCTTCCATGTCACGCTGGCTAACCACTCGGCACTGGAAAACACCATCCCGCCCGCCAGCCACCCTGCCTTTGGCCAGCCGGGCTGCTTCCTCAAGTTCTGCGATGCCGTGCGGCAGTACACCCGCCTGCCCCTCTGCGGCGTGGGCGGCCTGAACGACCCCGATTTCGTGGAGCAGCAGCTTGCCTCCGGGCGCATCCAGTGCGCCGCCATGAGCCGCCAGCTTCTGGCCGACCCGGAGTGGGTGAACAAACTGCAAAAGGGGCAGGCAAAAACGATCCACCGCTGCGTCCGCTGCAACAAAAAGTGCCTCGGCGGCCTGATGGCGCACCAGGGCACCCGCTGCATCTACGACGCACGGCGGGAAGAAAAATAAACACACACCGATGAAAAAGGAGAATCGTATGAGCTACGCGATCGTATACAGCAGCCAGACCGGCAACACAAAGCAGCTGGCAGAGACCCTTCGGGAAACGCTGCCGCAGGAAGGCTGCCGCTACTTCGGCACACCGGCAGAAGCCGCAGCGGAGGCCGACACCCTGTATGTGGGCTTCTGGACCGACCGGGGCCATGCAGATGCAGACTGCAACGCCTTTTTGAAAACGCTGCGCGGCAAAAAGGTCTTTCTGTTCGGCACAGCAGGCTTCGGCGGCAGCGCGGAGTATTTTGCAAAGATCCTGAGCGCCGTGCAGGCGGAGCTGGACCCCAGCAATACCGTTGTGGGGACCTATATGTGTCAGGGCCGGATGCCCCAGTCGGTGCGGCAGCGGTACGAAGCGATGAAGCAGCAGCCGAACCCGGCTTCCAATCTGGACATGCTGATCGAAAACTTTGACCGTGCATTGGCCCATCCGGATGCCGGAGACCTCGAACGCCTGAAGCAGGCAGTGCAATAAAACGCAAAAACGGCTGG
>OHFY01000612.1_pt1 | contig 15181 bp, 16 predicted proteins | sample 1567681 | NCBI WGS metagenome assembly OHFY01 (sample SAMEA3879512, study PRJEB24766) | human gut metagenome | biome: human-associated habitat; feature: feces | place: USA | collected 1985/1987 | reverse complement strand
CCAACGCTGACCTTGCCAGTGAGATCTGGCACGAGGTCTACAAGCGCTATTACCCGGCGAAGCAGCTGGACGCGCTGGTGGAGACGCTGCAGAGCGCCGACGCCATCGAAGAGGACATCGACCGCGATGTGAACTATTTCCTCGTCTTTCTGGGCGACAAGCTCATCGGCTACTTTGCCTGGAAGATGGAGAACACCGCCCTGCACCTGCTCCACCTCTATCTGAAGCCGGAGTACCGGGGCAAGGCCATCGGCCGCGACATCGTGGCCTCCTGCGAGCGGCTGGCCCGCGGCGAGGGCCGGGGCCGCGTCTGCTGCGAGGTACACACCAAGTGCCTGCCGGTGCAGCAGTTCTTCAAGGCGCGGGGCTACCGGCTGCTCAAGCCCGTGGAGAACGCGGTGGGCGGCATCTCCATGCAGCTGACCGAAATGGAAAAGATGCTCTGAAATTTCCCATTGCAATTTTCCTGCGTTTGTACTACACTAATGTAGTGCAATGAAGTGCCCATCGTGGGCCAGACCCCCACCAAAACGACAAGGGAGGAAACGAGCCATGGCAAAAGATCATCCCACCGGAGAGTCCGGCCTGTATTCGGCACTGCTGGAACTGAAAACGCCGGAAGAATGCTATCGCTTTTTGCAGGATGTGTGCAGCTACGCCGAGCTGAGTGCAATGGAGCAGCGCTACAACATCGCAGAAAAGCTGGTCAGCAAGCAGAGCTACACCAGCATCATGGGCAACATCGGCGCGTCCAGCGCCATCATCAGCCGGGTCAGCCGGGTCATCAGCAGGGAGGACAGCGTGCTGCGCCGCCTGTTGGAAAAAAAGGCCGAGGCACCCACCGAGGAATAATGCAGGAGCACTCCGCCCGCGGTGCGCTTTTTTATCCCCTGCTGCGCACAGCGCACAGCAGGGCCGCAGGAAGGAGCAGATACAATGAGCAAAGCAGTTGTCTTTTTCGCCGATGGCACTGAGGAGTGCGAGGCATTGCTGGTGGTGGACCTTCTCCGCCGCGCCAAAGTCGAGGTCATCGTGGCGTCTGCCATGGGCCGCAGGGAGTTGGTCAGCAGCCATAACATCCACCTGACCGCCGACGCACTGGCCGAAGAGGTGGATTATTCCGACGTGGACATGGTCGTTCTGCCCGGCGGCATCCCCGGCACCCCGAACCTTGCCGCCAACAAGACCGTGACCGACACCTGCACCGCCTTTGCCAGGGTAGGCCGGAAGGTGGCAGCCATCTGCGCGGCCCCCAGCATCCTGGCTTCGCTGGGCCTGCTGGAGGGCCGGAACGCCACCGCCCACGCCGGGTTCCAGGACCAGCTGGCCGGGGCCGTCGTCCACGACAAAGAGGTCGTGGTGGATGGCAGCATCACCACCAGCTACGGCCTCGGCGGCGCCATCCCCTTTGCGCTGGAGCTGGTCCGCCAGCTGGCCGGCCCGGCGGAAGCCGACCGCATCCAAAACGCCATCGCCTATCGGCACTGAGAGGAGGCTTCCCCCATGCGCTTTGTCACCTGCCGTCTGCCGGACGGCATCGAAGACCCGGCCATCCTGTCGGCAGATGGCCGTCAGGTCTGGCCGCTGAGCTGGCTGGGCCTGCGCTATGAGACGCTGTCCGACGCCATCCCGTTCCTGACCCCGCAGGTGCGGGCGGGGCTGTCGCTGGCCATTGCGGGCATCCCAGCCCTGCCCATCGAAGCCGTCACGCTGGAAAGTCCCATCCCGGCCCCGGCGCAGGACGTCATCTGCCTGGGCATCAACTACATGGCCCACTCGGACGAGGCGGAAAGGTATTCCGCCGACGCCTTTGCGACCCGGCATCAGGATGCCATCTACTTTTCCAAGCGGGTCACGCGGGCGGTGCCGGACGGCGGCTTCATCGAGGCCCACACCGACCTTGTGAAGAAGCTGGACTACGAATGCGAGCTGGCTGTGGTGCTGGGCAGAGATGCCAAAGATGTGCCTGCCGGGCAGACGAAGGACGTCGTCTTCGGCTACACCATCTTGAACGACGTCTCGGCCCGCGATGTCCAGACGGCCCACAAGCAGTGGTATTTCGGCAAGAGCCTGGACGGCTTCACACCCATCGGGCCCTGCATCGTCACGGCGGACGAGTTCGAGACCTATCCGCCCAGACTGGGGATCCGCAGCTTCGTCAATGGCGAGAAGCGGCAGGACTCCAACACTGGCCTGCAGATCTTTGACATCGACCACGTCATCGCGGAGCTTTCGCAGGGGATGACCCTGAAGGCGGGCACCCTTATCGCCACTGGTACCCCGGCGGGCGTCGGCATGGGGATGGACCCGCCGCAGTTCCTCGTCCCCGGCGATGTCGTGCGGTGCGAGATCGACGGCATCGGCACCCTGACGAACCCAGTCCGTTGAACGGTGAGAACGACGGCCCCGGACATGACGCCGGGGCTGTTTTTTGATTTCCGAACAGTAATATAATCACTGAAATTTATATTTTGTTTAGAAAAAGAGGGGCAAACCTGTCTTATTCATAAATTATTCAAAATAAATTCATATACAGTTCATTGACATTCGGTATACATAGGGCAACGAAAGGTGCACTGCTGCGCCAAACCCCAGAACCGTACAGCAATACAGACCCCAAAAAGAACGGCCTGTGTTTGAGGAAAGGAATTGGAACGCTATGAAAATTGGTTTTACAGAGCTGATCCTTGTCGTGATCGTTGCGTTCGTGGTCATCGGCCCGGATAAGCTGCCGGAGTACGCACGCAAGCTCGGCAAGATGCTGCGTGAGCTGAAGAAGTACACCGGCGCAGCCTCCGAGGAGATCCAGAAGAATGTCGTCGAGCCGCTGAACGAGATCCAGGCTCCCATCAAGGAGGCGGTCGCCCCCCTGACGGACCTCAAGAAGGACATCGACGACAGCATGAAGGATGTGACCAAGAGCTTCACCAACATCGGCAAGACCAGCAAGGAAGAGGCCAAGAAGGCCGAGGAGGCCGAAGAGGTCACCGAGCTGGAAGATGCCGTGGAGGAGCTGCCCGAAGAGCCTGCCAAGGCCGAGGCTGCTCCCGCAGAAGAGTCTGCGAAGGCGGAGGAAGCACCGGCTGAGGCTGCGGAACCCGTGAAGGCCGCAGAAAAGCCCGCCGAAACGGAAGCGCCCGCCCCGGCTGCGGAAGCTGCCCCCGCCCATGAAGCCGAAGCCGCTGCCCCGGCGGAAGAGGCCAAGGCATAACAGCCCCTATTTGGATGCACCCGCGCCCGCGGTTGTACGATACATTGTAAATCAGCCCGCCCGCACGGCGCGGCAAGAGGAAAAAGGAGATTTTATTATGAGAATCGGACCTCAGGAGCTTATCATCGTTCTGATCATCGTTCTGGTCATCTTTGGACCCAAGAACCTGCCGAAGCTGGGCAAGATGTTCGGCAAGACCATGAAGAACTTCAAGGAAGGCATGGACGACGTCGATGACAACGGCGAAGTCAAGAAGACCGAGACCCAGTCTGAGGACAAGGCTGAGAAGAAGGACGAGGAGTAATTCGTGGCTACAAACGTTAAGCGCAAAAAGAAAGCCGAAGTCATGTCGGAGGACGGCAGCATGACGCTGACCGGCCACCTGAAAGAGCTGCGGAACCGGCTGATCATCTGCGCAGTCGTGTTTGTGGTGGGTGTGATCGGTTTTCTGGCAGTTTCGGACAAACTGATCGATCTGCTGACGGCCATGGCCCGGAATGCGAACTATACCTTCGTCTTCCTGGCCCCGCAGGAGAAGCTGATGCAGTACTTCCGCGTCTCGCTGATCGCGGCGGTGGTCATCACTGTGCCGGTGGCGCTGTATCAGATCTACGCCTTTGCAAAGCCGGGCCTGAAGCGGAGCGAGAGCTTCTTCTTCAAGCTGGTGCTGCTGCTCGGCCTGATGCTGTTCTGCGTCGGCATCCTGTTCGCCTATAAGGTCACCCTGCCCTTTATGCTGAACTTCCTGGTCACTCTGGAAGGCACCGATTACATCACGGCGTCCATCAGCATCGAGAGCTACATCAACCTCTGCCTGACGATGTTCATCATCTTCGGCTGCGTCTTTGAGATGCCGCTGGTCACCATCATTCTGGCCAAGATGGGCATCGCAAACCCGGAGATCATGAAGAAGGGCCGCGGCGTTGCTATCGTGCTCATCTTCCTGGTCGCAGCCATCATCACCCCGCCGGACATCGTGTCCCAGTGCTTCGTGGCAGTGCCCATGTGCCTGCTGTACTTCGTCAGCATCTTCCTGAGCGGCATCTTCTACAAGCCCAGAACGGACGATGATGAGGACGACGAGGAAGAGGACGAACCCGACGAGGAATAAGCCTTCTGGCCTTTCATTGCAACGAAAACGCGCTCTGCCTTGCGGCGGGCGCGTTTTTTGCGCCCTGCGGCCCACAGAACACAGCCGCGCCGCGCACGAGACTGGAAAAATCCGAAAAAATGGCTCCCCATCTGTGGCAGAATATGTTATAATGGCAACAAGGTAAAACGATCAGCGGACGACCGCTGTGGAAAAGGGGTAAATGAATCATGAAAGAATACGCATTTGGCATTGATCTGGGCGGCACCACCGCAAAGGTCGGTCTGTTCACCACGTCCGGCGCACTGCTGGAAAAGTGGGAGGTGCCCACCGACACCTCCAACGCCGGTGAGCACATCCTCGAAAATCTGGCCGACGCCATTCACGGCAAGATGACCGAGAAGGAGATCGCCGCAGAGCAGGTCGAGGGCGTGGGCATCGGTGTGCCCGGCCCGGTTCTGAACTCCAGCGTCGTGCCCATCGTCTGTGCCAACCTCGGCGGCTGGGGCGAGCGGAACGTTTCCGCCCAGCTGTCCGGCCTGCTGGATGGCCTGAAGGTCCTTGTCGGCAACGACGCCAACGTCGCCGCCCTGGGCGAGATCTGGATGGGCACCGCCAAGGGCTGCCGCAGTGCAGTCATGGTCACGCTGGGCACTGGTGTCGGCGGCGGCGTCATCGTCAACGGCAAGGTCATTGATGGTGCCCACGGCGCGGGCGGCGAGATCGGCCACATCACGGTCGATCCGCACGAGACGGCCGTCTGTGGCTGCGGCAAGCGCGGCTGTCTGGAGCAGTACTCCAGCGCCACCGGCGTCGTCCGCTGCATGAAGAAGCTGCTGGACGAGAACCCGGAGGTGGAGTGCGTCCTGCGCGGCACCGATTTTGCCGCCAAGGATGTCTTTGATGCCGCCCGCAATGGCGATGCGCTGGCCTCCCGCGAGGTCGAGGATATGTCCAACACGCTGGGCATGGCACTGGCCAGCATCGCCTCCACCACCGACCCCGAAATGTTCCTCGTCGGCGGCGGCGTGGCCCGCGCAGGCGATGTCCTGTTCGACCCGCTAGTCAAGCACTTCAAGGAATACGCCTTCCGCTCCTGCCGCGAGACCCCCATCAAGGCTGCAAGCCTCGGCAATGACGCCGGCATCTATGGTGCCGTCCGTCTCATCGTGGGCGAATAAGCCGAACTTCTCCACAACAAAAAGCGAAGCCGTTGAATGCTCAGCGGCTTCGCTTTTTTCGTACAGAGATTTCGGGTTACAGTGTATCTTTTCCCGGCAGCTGGTTCCACAGGCGGTAGTAGACGCCGTGCTGTGCGAGCAGCTCATCGTGGGTGCCGGATTCCTCGATGCCATCGGAACCGAGGACGAGGATGCGGTCGTAGTTCTTGATGGTGGTCAGGCGGTGGGCGATGGTCAGGGTGGTGCGGCCGTGGGCCAGCTTTTCAAGGCTCTGGCCCACCAGGATCTCGCTCTCGTTGTCCAGAGCGCTGGTGGCCTCGTCCAAAATCAGGATGGGCGGGTTTTTCAGGAAGACGCGGGCGATGGCGATGCGCTGTTTCTGGCCGCCGGAGAGCTTGACGCCGCGCTCACCGACGTAGGTGTCGAAGCCGTTCTTCAGGGCGAGGATGAACCGCTCGGCACCGGCCAGACGGGCCGCTTCGATGATCTCCTCGCGGGTGGCGCCGGGCTTGCCGTAGGCGATGTTGTCCGCCACCGAGCCGCTGAACAGATACACGTCCTGCTGGACGATGCCGATGTCCTCACGCAGGCTCTTGAGGGTGATGTGCTGGATGTCCTGTCCGTCGATGAGGATGCGGCCGCCGGTCACATCGTAGAAGCGGGGGATAAGGTTGCACAGGGTCGTCTTGCCGCCGCCGGAGGGGCCGACCAGCGCCGTGATCTCGCCCTCCCTGGCGGTAAAGCTGACGTCCTGCAGGACGTCTTTTTTGTCATAGGCAAAGCCCACATGGTCGAATACGATATCGTGGCCGTTCGGCTTGAAGGCTTCCGACCCCTCCGCCGCAGGCGTGTCGTAGATCTCGTTCATGCGGTCGGCCGATACCTGGGAGACGAACATCTCCGCAATCAGGGCAAGGCTCTGGTCGAAGGGAGCGTAGATGCGGGTGATGACCAAAAGGAACAGGAATAAAAGCATAAAATCGATCTGCCCAGAGAGGATCAGGCTTGCGCCCACAAGAATGGTCGTCGCCACGCCCAGGCGCATGATGACACTGGCAGCGTTGACAAACAAGCCGGTGGAAAGCTCGCCTTTGATCATGACCTTTTCATGGTCGTCAATTTTTCTGTTGAGTCCTTCCAGATACCGTTCCTCCTGATTGGTGGCGCGGATCTCCCGCACATTCTCCAGTGCCTCCTGGATGCCGTCGGAAACCCGGACAGCCGCTTTTTTCGTCCGTTCGGAAGCCCGGGCGGCCATTCTCCGGCTGCCGAACAGCAGTCCAAAGGCCACCGGCAGGCGATAGTCAGCCGCCAGTCATATACCAGCAGGCAAACCGCGATAATGGCCGTGGAGATGTAGGCGCCGTACAGGTATCCCAGCACATGGGACCAGACGTGCTCCATGCGGTTGACGTCCCCCATGAGTGTCTCGGTAAGGTCGGCCAGATCCCGCTTGCCAAAATAGCCCAGCGGCAGTTTGCGGAGCCGCTCTGCCAGACGCAGGCGGGTCGTTTTGACCTCGCCGTACACCAGCCCGTAGGTGGCCTTATACTGCTGCAAATGGGTAATAAAGGACAGAAGGACAAATAAAACGGTCAGACCGATGGGAAGCCAGACGCCGGGCAGCGGATTTTCGTCTGTCAGAGTCCCTATAAAGCCGGACATCATCAGGTACAAAACACCGATGCCGACCATGACGACCAGATTGACGATCACCGTCCAGAAGACGCCTTTTTTGGTGTTTTTCAGGCCCTGATCGGTCAGGGCGTATTTCCGCTGGAATTTTTTGCTGAACATTTACTCCGCCTCCTTGTCGCTGGTGGAACCGCCTGTCAGCTTCCACTGCACCGCCCGGTTGTAATCCGCCCACATCCGGGCATACAGGCCGCCCGCAGCCGTGAGCTCCTTGTGCGTCCCCTGCTCGGCGACGCGGCCTTCCTCCAGAACGATGATCTTATCCGCCCCGACCACGGTGGACAGGCGGTGGGCGATCATGATGACGGTGCGGCCTTTGGTCAGCACGGCGAAGGCTTTCTGAATTAAGACCTCGTTTTCCGGGTCGGCAAAGGCTGTGGCCTCGTCCAGTACCACGATAGGCGCGTCCTTCAGAATCGCCCGGGCTAAAGCAATACGCTGCTGCTCGCCGCCGGAAAGGTAGGTGCCCTCTGTGCCGATCTGCGTGTCCACGCCGTCTGGCAGCTTTTCGAGGATATCCCCGCACTGGGCGGCTTGCAGCGCCTCCAGCACCTGCTCCCTTGTGGCATCCGGACGGGAAGCCCGGACATTTTCCAGAATGGAAGCCTTAAACAGCCGGCTGTTCTGAAATACAAAGGCTACCTGATCCATCAGCACATGGGGATCGATCTGCTTCACGTCCACGCCGCCGACTTCCACCGTGCCGGAGGTGGTGTCCCAGAACCGGGGAATGAGGCTGGCAGCCGTGGTCTTGCCGCCGCCGGAGGGCCCGACCAGCGCCACCGTCTGCCCCGGCTCCGCTGTGAAGGAAATGTGGGAGAGGGCGGGGACGTCCGAACCGTCATAGGTAAAGCTTACATCCCTGAACTCCACTCTGTTGTCACGGGGCTTCTGCGGGTGGGCAGGCGCTTTTAAAAACGGGGCGTCCATCACCTGATCGATGCGCCCCAAAGCGGTATGCGCCAGCATCGTTCCGGCGGAGGCAAACATGATGCGGGCCAGCGCCGTGGAGATGATAGCGGAGAATACCGCGTAGAAAATAAAATTCGTTATGAACCCGGCGAAATCTCCGCCGGCCAGCGCACCGGGGGCAAGGAACAAAACGACTGGAACCAGGAACACAAAAGCTCCTTCGGTGAACGTTAGATTGATGGATTGGGGAACGCGGCACACCTTGTCCTGATAGTATCCGGCCTTGCTGCTGTAATCCTCAATGGCCTCTTTGAACGCTTTGAAGGAATAGACCGTCTGCTGGAAGATCTTTACCACCGGGATGCCGCGGACATACTCGGTGCCCGCCTTGGTCATCCGGTCCTGGGCCGCCTGATATTCTGCCATCAGCGCAGCGTTTTTGCCGCCCATCATGGAGAACATGGCGATGACGGAAATCACCGCCGCCAGCAGGCAGGCAGCGCCCATCCGCCAATCAAAGACGAACATCAGCACCAGCATCGCAAGGAACATGATGACTGTGCCGACGATGTCCGCCAAGTTGTGGGCCAGCAGCGTTTCCGTATCGGCCGCCGCCGCGTCCAGCCGTCCCCGGATGAGGCCGGAGGCATTGGCATCAAAATAGCCTAACGGAGCTTTCATCACACGAGCGACGCCTTGCTTGCGGATGTTGGACGCCGTGCGGAAGGCCGCCAGATGGGTGCACATCAACCCCAGAAAGTAGATCACAATGCCGCCCACCGCAAAGGCAAAGGCCAGCCAGCCGTACTGCGCGACAGACTCTGCCTGCGTCCAGTCCGGAGCCGCGGCGATCAGATCCCGCGCCGCCAGCCAGATGCAGATGTAGGGGGCCATGCTCAGCAGCATGGCAAGCCCAGACAGGGCCAGGCCCAGAAAGGTCAGCCCCTTGTGGCCGCCTGCATAACGGAGCAGAGCCGCCACATCATTCCTTTTTTGTTTTTCCACAAAAACAACCTCCTTATTAAAAAAAGTTAGTTATGGCTAACTAATGCACAAAAAAGACGGGACTATTGTCCCATCAATTCAAGCCATCCGGCTGTATAGAAAGTGCGGAACTGTGTCACGTCCCGGTGCGCCTGCTCCCGGGGCATATCGTGGATCACAATTTCAAACAGTCCGTTGAACATGCCGCTGGCGATGATATGGCAGAGGGATTGATCCAGCTGTGGGATATCCTTGCCCAGCCGGCGCAGCACCTCCATGTATTTCAGGGTATATTCCACCTCTACCTCCACCATATTGTGGACAAAATGCTCGTAGGAGGTTCCCTCCGCCCGGCAGAGCAGCAGGTTGACCGGCTCCCGGTGCTCGCAGATGTAGTCCACCATCCAGTCCACATAATCACCGGAGGCTTCGCCCATGTGCGCCGGCTGCTCCTGCTCCGGCAGCTCGGCAAAGCCTGTCTGGGCTTCCATGAACCGGCCCATCAGGGCGGCGGCGTGGGGCTCTACTAGAGAGGCGAACAACGCCTCCTTGCTGGAAAAATAGCCGTAGAACGCCCCGGTGGTCACGCCAGCATTTTTGACAATCTGCCGCAGAGAAGCGCCAAGGAAGCCCTTTTCGGAAAATTCCTCCAAAGCGGCCTGCTGTATTTTTTCTAAGGTATCGGATGACTTTTCTTCCATATCGGCCTCCATATAACAGTGTTATGTAACGATGTTATAATATATCTTGACAAAGGTTTTGTCAAGAGGAAATTATGATGATGAGGTAAATAGGCAAGTCCTTTTGCCAGCCGGCACATAAAGCAAAGACGGGGAGCCGCAGAATATGCGGGGCTCCCCGTCTTTGCATATCATGATCATTTTTCCGGTGTTGTTTCTATTCCGTTGCAGGGAAGAGAGGTCATGCTGTGCAGGCTGATCCCCAGCGTGGAAAGGTTGTGCAAGGTCGCCGATGCGGAGGGCGGCAGCAGCCCGGCAACCCCCAGGGCGATCAGCCCTCCATTGAACCCGAGGACAAAGCGGTAAATATTGCGGATGCGATTGTTTAACGCCATGGCAAGCTGCCGTAGCCGCGCTAGCTCCCACAGGCTTTCTGCCGCAATGGTGATGTCGGCGATCTCCTGCGCGATGGCGGCACCATCGCTGACGGCGATCCCAGCGTCCGCCTCAGACAGGGCCGGGGAATCGTTGATGCCGTCTCCCACCATGATGACGGTATGCCCCTGCGCCCGCAGCGCCGCTACATAATTTGCCTTATCCTCCGGCAGCACCTCAGCACAAAATTCATCGATCCCGATACGAGAAGCAACCGCTTCGGCTGTGCGCCGGCTGTCGCCGGTCAGCATAACGGCCTTTTGTATCCCGAGCCTGCGCAGGGCGGCAAGAACGTCCTGCGCTTCCTCACGCTGAGGATCAGCGATGCAGATGACAGCTGCCAGCTGCCCGTCGATTGCCAGGTACAGATGGGAGCATTCTAAAGGCAGGGCGTCGAATTGTTCCTGTTCCCCGGCGGGAACCGTACAGCCTTCGTCCTCAAAAATGAAGTGGGCGCTGCCGATGAGCACACGCTCCTGCCCGACAGAGCTGGAAATCCCATGCGCCACCAGATAATTGACCTTGGAGTGGAGTTCCTCGTGCTTGAGATCCCGGCGCTTTGCCTCTTCCACAACGGCGTTAGCCATGGAGTGGGGAAAATGCTCCTCCAGGCAGGCCGCCAGCCGCAGCATCTCCGTTTCCCTGTGCCCGCTGAAAGGGATTATCCGCACAACCTTAGGACAGGCACGGGTGAGGGTGCCTGTCTTATCAAACACAATGGTATCCGCCCGGGCGATGGTTTCCAGAAACTTCCCGCCCTTCACGGTGATATGCTCCCGGCCGGCTTCGCGCATGGCAGACAATACGGCAAGCGGCATGGCAAGCTTTAAGGCACAGGAGAAATCCACCATCAGCACCGATAAGGCGCGGGTAACGTTCCGGGTCAGGATAAGGCTGAGCAGACTGCCCGCAAAGGTGTATGGCACCAGTTTGTCCGCCAGATTGGCAGCCTTGCTTTCCGTCGCCGACTTCATCTGCTCCGAACGCTCGATCATGGCCACGATCTGGTCGTAGCGGCTCTGGCCGGAAGTTTGCCGGACTTCTATCGTGCAGGCTCCTTCCGCGATGGTGGTTCCCGCGTAGACAAGGCTGCCCGGCCGTTTGGCTGCCGGCAGGGATTCTCCTGTCAACGAAGCCTGGTTGACCATCGCTTCGCCGTCTGTCACCATACCGTCCACCGGGATAACGCCGCCGACGCGGACTGCGATCCGGTCACCCGGCCGGATTTGGGATACCGGCGTCAGGACTTCGCCTTCCGGTGTGTTCAGCCATACCCTGTCCACATTTAAGGACATACACTGCGCCAGATCCTGCATCGATTTTTTCCTGGTCCATTCCTCCAGAAGCTCTCCCAGCTCCAGCAGGAACATGACCGAACCGGCCGTGGCAAAATCCCGGCGGATAATGGACAGGCCGATGGAAACGGCGTCCAGCAGTTCCACCTTGATTTTGTTCTGCCTCAAGCAGCGCAGGCCTTTGCGCAGAAAAGGGACGGCGTGCCACAGCACCCGGGCGATTCTCAAAGGTGTGGGCAGAAACAGGGTGCTTACGAGTTTCAGCGCCGCTTTGCCCACCAGCTTTTCCTCGAACTGGCGGTTGAGCATACGGCTGCTGTGCGCCGGCAGGGATACGCTCTGCTCCGCCTGTTTCCAGGAAAACTGCCGCACAGCCTGCAAAACCGTCTCCCTTGCTCCGGTATAGTACAGGATGACGCAGCCGGTGCGTTCATGCACCGTTACCCGGCTGGTCCAGCTCTGCTTTTGGAACCACGCTTCCAGCAGATCCGCCTGGCGCAGGCTCATTTCCTTCTGCTTCAGCCTGCATTGCAGCCGCATCCGTCCTCGGCTCTCGTGTATGATTACTGCATTCATTGAAAAACCTCCATGAAAAAGGGAGCCGCAGTCACGGCTCCCTTTGCTGCGGATGATTCATTCTTCCGGCTCTTTGTTTTCCTCATCGTTTTCGTCAGCGATCTCAGCCGCGGCTTTTTCCTCCGCTTCTTTTGCAGCCCGCTTTTCATTAATATCCTTGGCGGAGGCCAGGATATCCCCGGCGTTTTCCTGCACTGTGGCGACGGTCTTCATCGCCGAATCTTTCATGCGCAGCCCTGCGGCAGTTATATGGGTATACGCCTTTTTGGCATCCTTGCTGGAAAGCAGCTTGATCCCCACGGAACCGAACAACGCGCCGCCGATAAAGCAGGCCAGTTTTGAATAAATACGCATATGAATCCATCCTTTCTTTTCTTTACTTGTGCCTGTAGCCTGTTATGAGTACCATAACCATGCAGATCACAGCGCCCCATGCCCAAAACCGATGCTGTTTCACAGTAAAGCCTCCTTGCAATATCCTTCTGTTTTTCATAGCCCGCAGCCGGCAGCAGCCACCCAGCAGACGCAGACTCTCTCCAACCAGACCCCATCGGAACAGGCGCCCTCTTCCAGCCAGGTACCAAACTCTGCGATCCCTTCCTCTTCGGAAGCGTCCGCCAGCGAGAAACCATCCAGCAGTGATGCGCCTTCCGAAGATTCTTCCAGCAAAGACAGTTCCTCCGAAGCCCTTGGCCTGGAAGAATTTGACGCCTCTGGCAACAAGGTGAGCAGCACGTCTTCCGAAGCAGAGCAGGACAGCAGCACCGGCAATCCGGTTGTTTGGTGGGTCATCGGCGGCATTATCGTCGTAGCTATTGCGGGCGGCTGCGTGTGGTATTTCTGCTTTTTCAGAAAGGGTAAAAACCCCTTTCTGAAAAAGTAAGGGAAGGTGCGGGCAATGAAACTCAAAAAAATCCTATCCCTTGTTTTAGCCGGTGTGATGGCGCTGTGCGTTACCGGCTGCGTCAACCAGCACCCGGAGGAAACAACCAGCACAAATGAAAGCAGGGAGGTTCGCCTGGTGGCGACCTCCCCGGCAGTGGTGCAGATCTGCAACCGGTTAGATTTAGATTTGGTCGGGATCTGTCAATCCACCAGCGACCTGCCGGAACGGTACGATGGGGTTACCACCGTGGGTATGGCCATGAACCCGGATCTGGAGATCATCAAATCCCTCGACCCGGACTACATCCTGTCGCCGGCAACCCTGCAAAACGATTTACAGCCCAAATACGCCTCCATCGGGGTCAGTTCTCTGTTTCTGAACCTGAAAAGCGTAGAAGGAATGTACGCATCCATTGAAGGACTGGGAGAAAAATTCGGCCGGGAGGAAGAAGCGGCTGTCATGCTGGAGGAATTCGATTCCTTTATGACGGAATTTGCAGAGAAAAACGCCGGTAAGGAATCCCCCAAGGTGCTGGTGCTTATGGGCCTGCCCGGTTCCTACATTATTGCAACCGACAACAGTTATGTGGGCAGCCTTGTGAAGTTTGCGGGCGGCACCAACGTCTACGGCGACGGGGACGGGCAGGAATTCCTGTTCGCCAACACCGAAGATATGAAAACCAAGGAGCCGGACGTGATCCTCCGGGCGGCCCACGGCCTTCCGGATGAGGCCAGGAAAATGTTTGCGGAGGAATTTTCCACCAACGACATCTGGCAGCACTTCAAGGCGGTGCAGGAGGGCCGGGTGTACGACCTGGATTCCAACCTTTTTAATATGAGCGCCAACTTCAGCTATGAGGAGGCGCTGAAAGCGCTTCAGCCGATGCTCTACGGCGAGGAATAACCCTGAAACAAAACACAAAACGGCCGGGCTTTTCCTGTCGGGAGAATCCCTGCCGTTTTTCCAAAAGGAGATTTTGCTTATGGTAAGCAGCCGAAAGAAAATCCTCTCCTTTGCCATCACCGCCCTGGGGCTGCTGGCGCTGTTCCTGGTCGCCGTCAATACCGGCAGCCTGAAGGTGATGCCCCTGGAACTGTTTAAAGGACTCTTTATCGAATACAACGAAAACGTGGCGACCATTTACGACCTGCGGTTTCCCCGCATCCTCATCGCCATCTTCGGCGGCGCGGCAACCGCCGTATCCGGTGTGCTTTTGCAGGCCGTGATGAAAAATCCGCTGGCCGACCCCGGCATCATCGGCGTCAGCTCGGGAGCCAGCCTGACGGCGGTGCTCATTACCGCCTTTGTGCCGACTCTCTACTTTTTCACGCCTCTGTTCGCGTTTCTCGGCGGTATGGTGGCGTTCCTGCTGGTATACTCCCTTTCCTGGAAGGGCGGGCTTTCACCCCTGCGGATTATCCTCGTGGGCGTGGCGGTCAACGCCATGTTTACCGGGCTCATGAGCGCTTTCAACTCCGGCACGGGGAGCAACTATTCCGGCGTTGCCAGCATTGTCAACGCCAACATCACCATGAAGACCTGGGATGATTTTCAGACGCTTCTGCTCTATGTGGTCATCGGTCTGATCGCTTCCGTCTTTGTGATGGGGCAATGCAACCTGCTGGCGCTGGAGGACAAAACGGCCCGTTCTCTGGGCGTGAACGTCACAAGAAGCCGTATCGTCATTTCGGTGATTGCAGTGCTGCTGGCGAGCATTTCCACCGCCGTCATCGGCCCCATCAGCTTCCTGGGGCTCATTGTCCCCCATATTGCAAGACTGCTGGTGGGGAGCAATCATAAGGTGCTGGTACCGTATTCCATCCAGCTGGGAGCGTTCACCCTTCTGCTGGCGGACACCCTAGGGCGTACCATCGCGGCGCCCTATGAGATCAGCGCGGCCATCATCATGTCGGTGATAGGCGGCCCATTCTTTATCCTGCTGCTTAGGAGGTCGAAGCAAAGCTATGGACAATAACGTGTTTACTGTCAAAAACCTTTCCTTTGCCTACGGCAAGCAGCAGGTGCTGAAACATCTCGACCTGGAGCTGCACGAGGGAAAAATCACTACTTTGATTGGCGCCAACGGCTGCGGAAAGAGTACTCTTTTCAACCTGATGACGAAAAATCTCCGCCCGGACGAGGGGGGAATCCTCCTGCGGGGCGGCGATATTGCCGGGATGCGGCTCAAAGACTTTGCAAAAGAAGTCTCTATCGTCCACCAGTACAACACCGCGCC
>OHFY01000578.1_pt1 | contig 15973 bp, 11 predicted proteins | sample 1567681 | NCBI WGS metagenome assembly OHFY01 (sample SAMEA3879512, study PRJEB24766) | human gut metagenome | biome: human-associated habitat; feature: feces | place: USA | collected 1985/1987 | reverse complement strand
GTGAAGCCTTTATTGATGGAGCTCAACAAAAACATGGTATCAGCCCGCAGCTGAGCAGTGAAATTTTTGCTCTCCTACAGCATTTTGCCGGTTATGGGTTCAATAAATCGCACTCTGCCGCGTACGCATTAGTTGCTTATCAGACTGCTTATCTTAAAGCACACTGGCCTGCAGAATTTATGGCAGCTTTTTTGACCAGTGTCATCAGTGACAGCGAAAAGCTGAGCTGGTATATAAGTGTGTGCCGCAGTATGGGGCTGAAGATTTTACCGCCGGATGTTAATGAAAGTGGCCGAAGCTTTTCTGTAAATAAAGACAGGGTTATCCGTTTTGGTTTAGCAGGTGTGAAAAATGTAGGTGAAAATGCGATCGGCAGCATTTTACAGGCACGTAAAGAGGGACCTTTTAAATCTTTGATGGATTTCTGTAAACGGGTGGATAATAGAGCTGTTAATAAACGAATGTTGGAAAATTTAATAAAATGTGGCGCGATGGATTCCTTTGGTTATAAACGTTCCGAGTTGTTAGCCGTTGCAGAACAGGCTATGGACATGGGCAGTAATTATCAAAAAGATTATCAGAGCGGACAGATGGGGCTATTTGGTGATGACAGTTTTGCTGATGTTAATGAGCTAAGAATACCTGAATTGGAAGAAATCCCCAAACGCACGATTTTGCAATATGAGAAGGAACTGATCGGTTTTTATGTAACCGGTAATCCTTTAGACGCTTATGTCGGTTCCTTGTATTATTACACTCCATTGCGTAAAATATCAGATGCCAGTGAAGTGCTTGACGGTAAATATTTCAGTGTTGCCGGCATAATTTCGGATTGCCGGATAAGAAATACGCGTCAGGGTGACAGTATGGCGATTTTAACATTAGAAGATTTTAACGGAAAGATGGAGATTGTGGTTTTTCCAAAAGTTTACCGTGACGCTGCCAGGCTGCTTTATCAGGAGAATGCAATCAGCGTGGAAGGAAAACTCAGTATCGATGAACGTGAACGAAAAATTCAGGCGTTAAAGATTAAACCTCTGCAGGAAGTGCCTCCTGATTTACATATAAAGATCATGAAAAAGGATGAAAATGGTATTGTCCAAAAAGGCTTAAAACAGATTTTTGAAAGTTTTTCGGGCGATACACCTGTCTATCTGCATCTGATAGATTCAGGAAAGATGATCAAAGTGGAGCGCTGCTTTTGGGTGGATGGGAAGAATGCCGGTGTTTACCAGGCTTTAGATGATTTATTGGGAGAAAATTGGTATTTAAAGGGGTGAAACCTTGTTGAAAAACAGGGTTTTGCTTGCCACAGTCAAGTAAAGAATGTTACAATAATAAATATGTAGTTAAAACCTTTGGCATAAATATAGAGGAGGGCTCACATGAATATCGTAGTATGTATCAAACAAGTTCCTGATACGGCAGAGGTAAAAATTAATCCTGAAACCACTTATTCGCGATGGTGTTGAAAATATTATGAATCCTTTTGACCGTCAGGCATTGGAAACTGCCTTGATCCTTAAGGACACCAGCGGAGCGAAGGTTACCGTCGTTTCGATGGGACCGCCGCAGGCGACGGATATTTTGAAAGAGGCCATTGCGATGGGCGCTGACGACGCTGTTTTAATCAGTGACAGGGCTTTGGCTGGTTCTGATACTCTGGCTACAAGTGTTGCTTTAGCAGCTGCTGTACGTAAGGTAGGAGAGTGCGATTTGGTTTTATGCGGTAAACAGGCAATTGATGGTGATACAGCACAGGTTGGTTCCGAAGTATCTGAATGGTTAAATATCCCAAGCGTATCAAATGTAAAGAAGATATCTAAAGTAGAATCCGATGCGATCACGATCGAGATGGATCTGCCAGAAGAACTGGAGATCGCTAAAGTCCAGTATCCATGTCTGTTATCCGTAGATAAAGACATTTTCCAGCCAAGACTTCCATCTTATGTAAAGAAGATGGATACCGCAGACCGTGAAATTGAAGTATATTCCTTAGATGATATGGAAGACAAAGACGAAACACATTATGGATTAAATGGTTCACCAACACAGGTAAAACGAATTTTCCCTCCAACAGCGAATGACCATCATGAAGTATGGGACGGAGACGGAAGTGAAGTCGCAGACAAATTATTCCATATGATCACAGATATGAAATTTATCTAAAAGGGGGAAATGAGAATGCCAAAATTAGTAATACATCAGGAAAAAGTAGAAGATCCACAGGTTCTGGTTGATATTTGTCCATTCGGTGCGATGGAAGAAAAAGACGGAAAACTTTCTATCAATGCCGCATGTAAGATGTGTAAATTATGTGTGAAGAAAGGACCAGCTGGAGCAGTAGAATATGTAGAAGATGAGAAAAAAGAAGAAATTGATAAGAGTCAGTGGAACGGAATCGCTGTTTATGTTGATCATGTTGATGGAGAAATTCATCCAGTAACATACGAATTGATCGGAAAAGCACGAGAGCTGGCAAGTAAGATCAATCATCCAGTCTATGCTTTATTTATGGGAAATAACATTTCAGATAAGGCAGAAGAATTATTACACTACGGAGTTGATAAGGTATTTGTTTACGACTTCCCAGAGTTAGCAAGATTCAAAATAGAATCTTATACATCTGTATTTGAAGATTTCATCAAGAAACATCAGCCATGTGCGATCCTGACAGGAGCAACAACAGTCGGAAGACAGTTGGCACCAAGGGTAGCTGCAAGAATGAAGACAGGATTAACAGCAGACTGTACGATTCTTGAGATGGATGAGAACACAGACCTTTCTCAGATCAGACCAGCATTTGGTGGAAACATCATGGCACATATCTTAACACCAAATAACCGTCCACAGATGGCAACGGTAAGATACAAAGTCATGAATGCACCAGAAAGAACAGAAGAAACACATGGAGAGATCATTTCATGTGCGATCGATAAAGAAAAGATCAAAGCACATGTGGATGTATTAGATATTGTAAAGAAAGAGCCAGAGAAGTTTATCGAATCTGCCGATGTTTTAGTCGTTGCAGGACGAGGAATCAAGAAAGAAGAAGACCTTGCAATGATCAGAGAATTAGCAGAACTGTTAGACGGACAGGTAGCCTGCACAAGACCACTTGCAGAAGCAGGATGGGTAGAAGCAAAATGTCAGGTAGGATTAAGTGGAAGAACCGTACGCCCGAAACTGATCATTACCTGTGGTGTATCAGGAGCCATTCAGTTTGTAGCTGGAATGGATCACTCTGACTGCATCGTATCCATTAATTCCGATGAAAAAGCACCGATCTTTAAGACAGCACATTATTGTCTGGTAGGAGATGTCTACGATATCGTACCAAAACTGATCGAGAAGATTAAAGCTGCGAAAGGGGCGTAAGAGATATGAGTTATAAGAAATTTGATCAAGCTGATTTAGAAGTTATCAAAAATATCATAAAAGACGATGAAAGAATTTTATATGCAGAAAATATCAACGAAGAATACAGTCATGATGAATTAGGAGGAGCACAAAGCTACCCAGATGTTGTAGTAAAAGCGACTTCTGCAGAAGAAATCTCTGAGATCATGAAATATGCATATGAAAATAATATTCCGGTCACACCAAGAGGAGCTGGAACCGGTCTGGTAGGATCTTCCGTAGCGATCGAACACGGGATCATGATCGATTCAAGCCTCATGAATCATATATTAGAACTTGATGAAGAAAACTTAACGATCACCGTAGAACCAGGAGTTTTATTAATGGAACTTGCTGCCTATGTGGAAGATCATGATTTCTTCTACCCACCAGATCCAGGAGAGAAATCCGCAACGATCGGTGGAAATATCAGTACAAATGCCGGTGGTATGCGTGCTGTAAAATATGGCGTGACCAGAGATTATGTCAGAGGTCTTGAAGTTGTCCTTCCAAATGGAAAGATCGTGGAATTTGGAGGAAAGGTTGTAAAAAACAGTTCCGGATATTCCTTAAAAGACCTGATGATCGGTTCCGAAGGAACCTTAGGCTTTATCACAAAAGCCACATTAAAATTACTCCCTCTGCCTAAAAAGGCAATTAGTTTACTGATACCATTTAAAACCTTAAAAGAAGCAATTGACACAGTACCTCTCATTATCAAGTCCAAAGCAATCCCAACTGCCATTGAGTTTATGCAGAGGGAGGTCATCATTGATGCAGAAGAGTACCTAGGTAAAAAATTCCCAGATTCCCAATCCGATGCGTACCTTCTGCTCAAATTTGACGGCAATTCAACAGAAGAGATTGAAGCAGATTATGATAAAGTTGCAAAACTTTGTTTAGAGGCAGGAGCACTTGACGTACTGATCTCAGATACAGAAGAAAGAGAAGAATCTATCTGGAAAGCCAGAGGAGCCTTCCTTGAAGCAATCAAAGGATCTACAACTGATATGGATGAAGTAGACATGGTCGTACCAAGAAATAAAGTCAATGAAATGGTAGAATACCTTCATAACTTACATAATGAAGTAGATATACGTATCAAGAGTTTCGGACATGCTGGAGATGGAAATCTTCATTCTTATATCTTAAAAGATGACTTAAGCCAGGAAGAATTTGAAAAACGAATGGCAGCAGCAATGGAGAAGATCTACGAGAAAGCTGCACAGTTAGGTGGAAAAGTATCCGGAGAACATGGAATCGGATTTGCGAAGAAGCCATATTTGAGAGAATCTCTTGATCCAGAAACAATTGAGTTAATGAGTGGAATTAAGAAAGCATTTGATCCAAAGAATATCTTGAATCCACATAAAGTATTCCAGAGCTAAAACGGACACTTTGGTTATACTCCCTAAGTTTTAAAAATGCACAAAGCAGACAGGAAATCAAATACCTGTCTGCTTTGTGTATATAAATTTATACAATTTTCTTCGAAATGGTTGACATAATGTATAAAAATATATATACTAAAAACAGTAACAGTTATTATTTGAATTAAAGAGGAAAGGAAGAGGTTATGCAGCCAGCAACGAAAAAAAGCAAGCAAAGAGATGCCATCATAAAGTTTTTAATGACTCGCAAAGACCATCCAACTGCCGATATGGTATATATGAACATCAAAGAAGAGTTTCCGAAGATCAGTCTTGGAACAGTCTATCGAAATCTTGCATTATTAAGTGAGCGAGGGGAAATACTAAAGCTATCTTACGAAGGAGGAGCAGACCATTACGATGCATGCACCGATCCACACTATCATTTTATGTGTCAGGAATGTGGAGCAGTCATCGATTTGGAGATGGCACCGATCGATGAGAAGTTAAATGAGATCGCAAGTGAGAACTTTCCTGGAAAGATTACACAGAATATTGTTTATTTTAAAGGAATCTGCAAAAATTGTTTAAAAAATCATTGACAAAAGTAAAATGTGATGGTAATATAAAGACAAGTTAAAAATAGTAATCATTACTGTTTTAAACAAAAGATACTAAGCCGAAAGGCAAAGCAACATAAATGATCATATAAAGTATAAAGGAGAACAAGAATTATGAAGAAATGGATTTGTACAGTATGCGGATATGTACACGAAGGAGAACAGCCACCAGAGAAATGTCCACAGTGTGGAGTACCAGCAGATAAATTCAAAGAGCAGGTAGAAGGAGAAAAAGAATGGGCAGCAGAACACGTAGTAGGTGTTGCCAAAGGTGTCAGCGAAGATATCTTAGCTGATCTAAGAGCAAACTTCGAAGGAGAATGTTCTGAAGTAGGAATGTACCTTGCAATGGCAAGAGTAGCTCACAGAGAAGGATATCCAGAGATCGGATTATACTGGGAGAAAGCAGCATACGAAGAAGCAGAACATGCAGCAAAATTTGCTGAGTTATTAGGTGAAGTTGTAACAGACAGCACAAAGAAGAACTTAGAGATGCGTGTAGATGCAGAACATGGAGCAACAGAAGGTAAATTTGACCTTGCAAAACGTGCGAAAGCAGCAAACTTAGATGCAATCCATGATACAGTTCATGAGATGGCAAGAGACGAAGCACGTCATGGTAAAGCATTTGAAGGATTATTAAAGAGATACTTCGGATAAGAAGAATTGATTTAGGAGGTATGAGTTTTCATACCTCCTTTTTTTTTGCTATATTCCATGCTATAATAAAAATAAGACTGAAAAAGCAGGTGAAAGCATATGATTTCAGAAGAGAAAGTAAAGATTATGGCTGAGATGGCCAAGTATGAGAAGAATTATGGAAAAGGTGATTTCCGTATTTACAAATATACCAAGAAAGATTATGTCAGATCGGAGAAGATCAAGACAAGCATTGCCTTGTTGATCTCATTTCTGATCATGACAGGATTGTTGTGTATCATGCAGTTAGATATTGTGATCATGAAGCTGAGAGAAGGTAAAGTTATAGTATCTGCGGCTGTGATCATAGGAATTTATGTTGCGGTATTTTTTGTCTACCTGCATTTTACGAAGATGCGAGCATCCAGGCAGTATGATGAGGTAAGGGCAAGGGTACTGATCTATGACAAGCATTTAGAAGAACTAGAAACATTATATAAAGAAAAAGAGAATGAAGACATTAGTCCAACGATAGTCGAGGAGGAAGACGAAGATGGAAAAATTATTGATATATAGAGAACGATTTTTGAAATTCCTCACGGCGAGAGGAAGATATATTCAATCAGGGATGAGATTCCTTGGAGGAACTGTTTTATTTTATGTATTAGGGGAATTGTTTGGATATACAGAGACCTTTTCACAGCCATTTTTTATCTTTATGATGGGAGTGATCAGTGTTTTTATTCCAATATCAGCATTATCGCTGATCTTTTATGTCGTTATATTCTTAGAGTTACTTCATGTATCGTTAGAAGTGACATTATTTTTTGCACTGGTAGTTGTATTATATTTTCTTGTATATCAGAGAGTTTTTCCAGAGACAAGGATTTATCTGATGATGGTGCCAATCTTCTTTTATTTTCAACTGCCTGCATGTTTACCGATCTTTGCTGGGATGTTTTGTGGAATTGCAGGACTTCCAGCGATCTTAATGGGAACAGTGATCTATTATCTGTCCAATATCCTTCAGCAGACAATGAACCAGCTGGCATCAGGATCAGCACATGGGAAGGTCTACAGTCTGATCGCGGCAAGAGCGATCGATAATAAGGATCTGCTTTTGTATTTTGTGGTATTCTGTCTGGTGACAGCACTCGTAACAGCAATTCGCAAGCGGGGAGCAGCGCATGGATGGAATATTTCAATCCTTGCAGGAGGAGTTGTATATCTGATCTGCATGTTCATAGGAGGATATCTGGTTAACAATGAGATCAATATCACATCACAGATCGGAACGATCATAGGAAGCATTGCGATCGCCCTGATCATACAGTTTTTATACAATGTGATCGACTATACCAGAGAAGAAACATTTGAATTTGAAGATGAAGAATATTATTATTATGTAAGAGCGATACCGAAAGTGACTGTGGAAGAAGAAGAATTTAATGTTACACAGATCACGGTACCATCACATAGATTTAGTTTAAAAAGAAAAGAACATAAACAAGAACATAAAGAACAGGACAAAGAAAAGGGAGAGGAAATTTGAGTAAATTTTTTGATGGACTTGAAAAATATATATATTGGACATCGATTCCGAAGATCGGTCTGAATGACATTGTAGATATTCTGATCGTCAGTGTTATGATCTATCTGATCGTCAAATGGATCAAAACAACAAGAGCCTGGGTATTATTAAAAGGGATCATTATCTTGCTTTGTATTGCATTTGCGGCATATTTACTGCAATTACATACAGTTTCATGGATTCTTTCCAATACAATGAGTGTGGGAATCACAGCGATTTTGATCGTCTTCCAGCCAGAACTCCGAAGCGCATTGGAACAGCTTGGAAGAAAGAACTGGGTGACTGATATTTTCTCTACAGATAGCCGTCAGGAAGAACTGGAATATACAGCAAGAACTCTGCAAGAGATATCAAGAGCAGCGATTGAGATGGGAAAGGTAAAGACAGGAGCACTGATCGTACTGCAAAGAGAAGTAGCACTTGGAGAGTATGAGCGTACAGGAATTCCAATTGATGCGAAGGTCAGCAGCCAGCTTCTGATCAATATCTTTGAACACAATACACCACTCCATGATGGCGCGGTGATCATTCACAACAACAGGATCGTGTCAGCAACCTGCTATCTTCCATTAAGCGATAGTGTAGAGATTGGAAAGGAAATGGGTACCAGACACAGAGCAGCAGTAGGGATCAGTGAAGTTTCAGACAGTATCACTGTGATCGTATCCGAAGAAACTGGTGGTATTTCTATCGCAAGGGATGGAAAGATCATCAGACATCTGGATCCACAGAGATTGAGAGATGAACTGGCTGTCCTGAGAGAAGAAAAAGGACAGAATAAGAAATTCAAACTATGGAAGGGGCGGAATCGAAATGAAAAAAAGAATGGAAAGTGATCTGCTTTTAAAAATAATTTCTGTTGTTTTTGCCTTTCTACTTTGGATGTTTGTTATCAACACCGATAACCCGGTCATCAAGAAGACTTTCAGCGATGTACCGGTTGATATGCTGAATGAACAGGTTTTAGACGATCTTAATCAGACTTATAAGATTGAATCTGGAGATACCGTAAGCTTTACTGTGAAGGGAAAGAAAGATGTTGTAGATCGTTTGACGAAGTCAGATTTCCGCGCAACGGCAGATGTATCTTCTATGTCAGATGTTCATGCGATCCAGATCGAAGTTGAAGCTTTACGTTATAAGAGTCAGTTAGATATCGATACAGGTGGTGCAACGGTCAAAGTCGTATTGGAGGATGTAAAGAGTGACCAGATACCAGTCAATATTGTGGTGAAAGGAACACCAGCGAGTGGATATACGGTAAGCACGCAGACAGCAACGCCGAATCTGATCTCTGTATCTGGGCCAAAGAGTGTGGTAAGCAGGATCAAACAGATCGTAGCGAAAGTAGATGTATCCGGATTGAAGAAAGATATAACAATGGCTCAGAATGTCAAGTGTTATGATGAAGACGGAGATGAAGTAAGTCAGGACCGCATCAAACTTGATACGACCAAGATTAAAGTAAAGATTGGATTATCAAGAACGAAGACAATACCATTTACCGTGGAAACAAAAGGAACGCCGGGCAAGGGATATGTACTTGGAAGCATTGATTATGAACCAAAACATATAGAAATTACTGGAGCTGAAGATGATCTGGAGAAGATCAGCAGTATCAAACTGGCGAATTTAGATATCAGTGATAGTACAAAGAGTATTGAAAAAACGATCAAAGCGTCCGATATTAAACTGCCAGATGGTATTGCATTTGTAAAATCTGTAGATAAGATCAAGAATATCGTGATCCGTGCGAACATCGAGAAGAAGACGAAACGTACATTGACGATTCCGACAGAACAGATCGCATTGATTAATAATACGAAGAATTATGATGTCAAATTTGATGACTCAGAGTTAAAGGTGAAGATTAGCGGATTGCGCTCTGTAGTAGATAAAGTTGTAGTGAAGGATTTAAATCCAAAGATTGACATGCAGCTGTACGAACCAGGAACGCATACGGTACAGGTTCAGCTGACAAAGATCAAGAATATGTCGATTGAGAAGAACGTCAGTGCAAAGATTACGGTAGAATAAAATATAAGGAGAGATATTTACAATGGATAAGATGTTATCGGTTGTTCTTCCAGCTTATAACGAAGAACAGATGATCAAGAAAACAGCACAGGTGGTAGGAGACCTGCTTGAGAAAGAACAGATCCCATATGAATTAGTATTCGTAAATGACGGATCTAAAGATCATACATGGGAGAAGATCTTAGAACTCAAGGAAGAAAGAGCACATATCAAAGGAGTCTGCTTTTCCAGAAATTTTGGAAAAGAAGGAGCCGTTTTTGCAGGAATCGCACAGGCAGAAGGAGACTGTATTGCAGTAATGGACTGTGATCTTCAGCATCCGCCAGAAACACTTATAAAGATGTATCGTTTATGGGAAGACGGATATCAGGTGATCGAGGGAGTGAAAGCATCCAGAGGAAGAGAAAGTTTTATTCACAAGATGTTTGCAAAAACATTTTACAGTATTATCAGTGATGCAACAGGAATCGATATGTCCAGAGCATCCGATTTCAAGTTGATGGATCGACAAGCAGCAGAAGAATTTCTAAAACTTCCAGAACGTAATGTGTTTTTCCGTGCATTGTCATCCTGGGTAGGATTCAAGACAACATACGTAGAATTTGATGTGCAGGAACGAGAAGCAGGAGAATCCAAATGGTCATTCAAATCATTAGTACGATATGCAGTGAATAATATCACATCATTTAGCGCCGCACCAATGCAGATCGTCACATTTTTTGGCGTTGTATTCTTCGTATTTGCAGTACTACTTGGAATACAATCGCTTTATATGTATTTTTCTGGACATGCAGTTGCAGGATTTACAACAGTGATATTGTTGTTACTGTTTGTTGGAAGCATTTTGATGTTCAGCTTAGGTGTGATCGGATATTATATTGCGAAGATTTATGATGAAGTGAAGATGCGTCCGAGATACATTATCTCAGAAGTGATCAAATCCAAAGAATAACAATACAAATCCCTGAGATCGGATGAGATGAATATCTGATCTCAGGGATTTTATGTGATACAGGGAATCATTTTTTTTGAGATTTGAAAACAAGAAATTTACTGATAAAATAATTGACGATTGTAACAATAACTTGTGTTTCTAACTTGGCGATCATCTGTGGCTGATGAAGGATCTCAACACAGAAAGGAACTCCGCCCACTTCGACAGCCATGGTTACAAGACGACCGAGAACAAACTTGATGAATTCATGAATCGTATCTGCGAAGGATTCAGATTTAGACTGAAATACATATAGCTTATTTACAACAAATGCAAAACAGATCGCGATCGCAACAGAGAAAAAGTTGCTGATCTTATAATCAATTCCACATGGTCCTTTTAATAAAGCAAACATTCCAAGATTAACGAGGGTTGTCAATCCACCAAAAAACAAATAACGAATTCGCGAATCATTATATAATTTCTTTATCAAATTTAACATATCATATTACCTCCGATAGATATAAAATATTCTAAAATGTACATACATCCAATATCTTAAGACATTTTTCAGGAATTTTCAATCCAAAATGTGGTATACTAAGCGTGATAATGAACAAAAAAGGGTAAAGGGTAAAGGAAAAGTATAATGATAAAAGAACAAAGAAAGTATTGCTATGGAGTCTATACACTGATGTTTTTACTGATGTGTATCGTGGCATTTCTGCCATTTTTTACCGAAGGAAAAAGCTTTGTATGGGGAGCAGGAGTAGAAGACGGATTAAGCCAGCATTTTTCAGCATTAGCATATTATGGGGAAGCACTAAGAGAATTTTTCCGTAATCTTCTGGCGGGACACCCAAAACTTGTGATGTGGGATATGAGTCTTGGGTATGGTGCAGATATCCTCTCAACATTGAATTACTATGCGATCGGTGATCCGTTAAACCTCCTCTACGGATTTGTTTCGCCAAAGAATACAGAAACTATGTATAATTTCATGATCGTGTTACGAATGTATCTGGCAGGGATCACGTTTATCATGTATGCAAGAAAAATGAAAAAACGAAGTTATGGAACTGTGATCGGGGCACTGGTCTATGTATTTAGCGGATTTTGCTTTCGACTAGGACTGCGCCATCCATTCTTCATCAATCCGATGATTTATTTTCCGCTGTTATGTCTTGGGATTGAGAAGATCTATCAGAGAGAAAGACCGTATGTATTTATTTTCGCAGTCTGCGTATCAGCAATGAGCAATTATTATTTCTTATATATGTTGACGATATTTGCGGTGATCTATGCGTGGATCCGTTTTTATAAATACACCGAAGAAAACAAGATGAAAAACTTTTTCCTGACAATCTTGAAGTTTGGAATGTATTATACACTTGGAATTGCAATGGCAGCAGTGATCTTACTACCATCCGTCATAGGATTCCTAGGAAATGGCCGTTACGGCAATGGGGCTGACTGGAAATCATTGATCGTATACCCAGGGAAATATTATCTGCTGTTTATTGAAAACTTTATTGGATACGGAAATATGGGCAGCAATACGAACGCAGGATATCTGCCGATCGTTGGGATCGTTGTATTATTTACACTGTTTTCACAGCGAATGAAACACAAAAAATACAGAGCAGCATTTATAGCAAGTATCATTGCTCTGATTCTCCCAATCTTTGGATACGCATTTAATGGGTTTTCCTATGCAAACAACCGGTGGGCATTTGCACTGAGCTTTATTGTGGCATTGTTGACAGCAGAAATGTATCCACGTCTGTTTGTGATGTCAAAACGACAGCAGATTGGGATCGGAGCAGGAATCATCATATATACTGTATTTTGTATCATCGTAAATGCATCAGGAGAAGAAATCCTGAAGAATAAAGGAATCATGGCAGCCTGTGGATTAATTGCAGTATTTTATATTCTATTGTTGATCTTTCAAAGACTTGGCTATGATACACAGAAGAGAATTGTGCGAGTGAGCATGGCAATCTTGCTCCTGATATCAGTGGGAGTGCATGGATATTACAGATTCGATCCAAAAGGATATGCTTATACACAGGAATTTATGGATCAGGGACAAGCATATCGAACATTGAAGGAAGATAATATCCGTATGCTGAGTAAGGTAAATGATCCATCTGTTTATCGAGTACATGCAGAGGGATATCGATATAAAAATTATGGACTGATCAACCATTTGAATACGATCAGCGGATATTACAGTATCACAGCAAAATGTGTGACAGATACGATCAAAGGATATGATACGTTGGGAATGCAGTATGCAGATAAATATAAAGGAGTCGATCAAAGACTTGGACTCCTGTCATTAGCTGGCGTAAAATACATAACAGTAGCACATAACAGTCAGGTTGCAAAAGACGTAAGTTCCATGGGGGATGTACCATATGGAGTTGAGAAACTAAGAAAAAAAGGAAATATTACATTATATAAGAACAAATATGCACTGCCATTTGCATATGCATATGATTCTTATATGACAGAGCAGCAATACGAGCAGTTAAATGGAATCGGCAAGGAACAGGCAATGCTTGCACAGATCATATTGAATCAGCATCCGGCAGACAAAGAGATTCAACACAACGAACAAAGAAACGGTCCTGATATACAGACGATCTCATTGCCAGAGACAAGGATCTCATCTCCAAAAGGGAAGAAATATGCGGATATTACGGTGCCAGTAGAGAAAGACAAGGAAACTTATCTGTATTTTAAAAATCTCGTTTACCATGGGAAGAAAAATGGAGACGACAAATTCATATTGACTGGAAGAAAGGGAACAAAAGGAATCCTTGTGACACAAAACGATGTACAACAGAAAATTCATATTCAAAGCACCTTCAATCCATACTATTTTGGAAGAAAAGATTACATTGTAAAGATCAATCATCAGACAAGCAAGGCAAAAGAAAAAGTAAGATTAAATTTCTTGTCTCCAGGTGAATATGAATTTGATGATATCAGTTTGATCACAGTTCCTAAAAAAGATGTTCTTGCCAGATTAAAGGAACGCAAGGAGAACTCAATGAAACAGATCCAATACGAAGGAAATCATTTCAGAGGAGTCTATCATGCGAAAAAAGACCAGATTCTGTGTGTAACGATTCCATACTCCAAAGGATGGAAAGCAACAGTCAATGGAAATCGCACAAAGATTTATAAGGCAAACGGGATGTTTATGGGGATCATAATGAAAAAAGGAACACAAAGTGTCAAATTAGATTATGAAACACCAGGATTAAAAATAGGGGCATGGATCAGTCTGGTGGCATGGATCGGACTGGGAATATATGGATTGTACTTTGAAAAGTACAGAAAAAAGCTGTTAAATCAATGTTAAAATAAGAAGAGATACTGGTAAAAATACAAAAAACATGATAAAATAGCCCTTAGACAAATGTTACAAAAATGTTAAATGAGTGGGAGGAACTATGAAAAACGTAAAAAAAATGATACAGGCAGGATTAAAGAAATTCACAGTGATCACTATCTTAGGTGTATTTCTTATGACAAGCTTGATTCCAGTATCCGCAGCAACGAAAGTATCAAAGATCAAATGGTCAGCATATAGAAAGACAATGTATGTTGGAAATGCACAGAGATTTGCAGTGAAGATCACACCAGCAAAAGCATCCAAAGCGAAGCTTGGATGGAAAACAAGTAATAAGAAGATTGCCAAAGTCAGTGCAAAAGGAGTTGTCACACCTGTCAAAGCAGGAAAAGCAACGATCACATGTTACGTGAAATCACAAAAATCAAAGAAAGTAACATGTAAAGTCACAGTAAAGAAACAGAAAGTGACAGCGATCACATTTGCAAAAGCAAGCGTAGCCGTACAGAAAGGGAAAAAGGTCAGCAATCCAGCGATCGTAACACCAACTTACGCAGCAAATAAAAAGGTAACATACAAATCTTCTAGCACAAGCGTGGCAACAGTCAGCACAAGTGGAGTTGTAACAGGAAAGAAAGTCGGAACAGCAACGATTACAGCAACAGCAGCCGATGGATCAAAGAAGAAAAACAGTTACAAAGTAACTGTTGTAGCACCGATCACAAAAAATAGTGCCAAGTTTATCGCACACCGCGGATTAAGTGTCGAAGCACCGGAAAATACGATCAAAGCCTATGAATTAGCAGGTGGAGCAGGATTCTGGGGAGCGGAAACAGATGTCCGAATGACAAAAGACAAGAAATTCATTCTGCAGCACGACCTGACATTCAAGAGATTATGCGGAGTTGATAAGAAACCAGAGGATATGACATTATCAGAAATCCAGAAACTGACGATCAAATCCGGAAACAACATTTCAAAATACAGAAATGTAAAATCAGCAACAACCGTTGCAACATTAGAAGATTATTTAACAACATGTAAGAAGTACAACATGGTGCCAGTTATCGAGATCAAGATGGAATTCGTAGAATACGGAAATGAAACAACTAATGACTCTCGAATGCAGGCAGTGACAAAGAACAACATGGAAGATCTGTATGCATTAACAAATCATATCATGGGGAATAAAGAATACATGTTTATTGCCTATGACTTTGAAACAATGGTACAGATGAGAAAAGTCTTAGACGATAACGCAACAACATCCACAAATGTAAAATTACAGCATGTAACAAATAATCCAGATCAGGGAATGATCAATTATTACAAGAAACGTAAGATTGAATTGGATGCAAATTGTGATAAGATTTCACTCTCAGACATCAAGGCATTCAAAGATGGTGGAGTGAATGTAGGACTTTGGACTGTGGACGATACAGAAAGAGTCGCAGAGTATATTGCACAGAAAGTGGATTATATTACAACGAATACGAAGTTCTGGTAAGAATAGAAACCATAAGAAAAGAGACAGCAGATGAAGATATGTGTTGTCTCTTTTTGAGTGTTATGGTTTGTGGTATAATAAAAGGAAAACTATGGATTATCATTAAGAGATCAATACTGGATCCGGCCAGATCACTCAAAGATACAATGGAAAGATATCAATTTTTTTGAAAATCCATTTTCAGAAGATGTAGGAAGTGCTTTGTTTGGGGGCAATTTAGCGGCGATTTTATGTCACCAGATAATACATCTGACGGATGGCTTAGAAAAAAATGGGTGATTCAGAATCAAAGAAGAGTGTTGTTGAAATCAGGGAGTGGAGAGTCACAACAAGAACCATTAAATGAAGTCCTGGCGAATATGATATGTGATAGATTAAAACATTGCCACTCAATGAGTCAAAACCATTCTGCAAATATCATGAGGAACAGATCGCTTTGATTCAAAATATAGAGCGATATGAATTCCAAAACATTGATCATGTGCATGTAATGTTCCGTGCGCAGCCGA
>OHFY01000566.1_pt1 | contig 16240 bp, 10 predicted proteins | sample 1567681 | NCBI WGS metagenome assembly OHFY01 (sample SAMEA3879512, study PRJEB24766) | human gut metagenome | biome: human-associated habitat; feature: feces | place: USA | collected 1985/1987 | reverse complement strand
ATTGTTACAGCCATAATCTTATTTCCTTTATCTTTAAAATGTTTATACTTTCAAAAATTGACAATGGACAGTTGCCAATTGACAAATCCTGTCAAAAGCCAACTGCCCATTGTATTTGTATTCTAATTGTCAATTGTCAACGTCAATTGTCAATCGAATTATTCTTCGTCTTTCGCGAACTTACCGGCAACGTTAGCGTTCAACGCATCGTCGTCTTCTTTCTTCGTACGTTCTTTCTTAACAGCAGCTTTTGCCTTACGCTCTCTTTTCGGAGCTTCCTCAGCAGCCTCTGCGTCAATTTTCTCAGCCTTACGCTCTTGCAAGCCTTCGTTCATAGCCTCGCAGATAGCGCCCAAGATAACCTCTACAGACTTTGTAGCGTCATCGTTAGCCGGGATAACGTAGTCGATATTGTTCGGATTAGAGTTCGTATCAACCATACCGAATACAGGGATACCCAAACGGTTAGCCTCGCGAACAGCAATATGCTCTTTCATCACGTCTACAACGAACAACGCTGACGGAAGACGAGTAAGGTCTACGATAGAACCTAAAGTCTTCTCCAACTTAGCGCGTTGGCGAGTGATTTGAAGTTTTTCTCTCTTAGAAAGATTATCAAATGTACCATCTTTTGTCATCTTATCGATAGTAGCCATCTTCTTGATAGCTTTACGGATCGTCGGGAAGTTGGTCAACATACCACCCGGCCAGCGCTCGATAACGTAAGGCATACCTACGGAAGCAGCCTTATCAGCGACAACTTGTTTAGCTTGTTTTTTAGTAGCAACAAAAAGAACTTTCTTGCCAGATTTGGCAATCTGTTTCAAAGCTTCAGCAGCTTCGTCTACTTTTGCAACTGTTTTGTGGAGGTCAATGATATGAATACCATTGCGTTCCATGAAAATATAAGGAGCCATTGCAGGGTTCCACTTTCTCTTAAGGTGTCCGAAGTGGCAACCAGCCTCCAATAATGTATCAAAATTTGTTCTTGACATCTTGTTTTTTCTTTAAATCGTTTACTTTCTTTTTTGTTTTTTCTAAACCAACCGCTGGGTAGTCTATGAACAGAGTCCCAGTAGTTTAGATACTAAACATATTCCTCTATCAGGCAGCACATTAACGCTTGCTGAACTGGAATCTTCTACGAGCTTTCGGCTGTCCCGGTTTCTTACGTTCAACAGAACGAGGGTCACGAGTCATGAAGCCTTCTGCACGAAGAGCGGCTTTATCTTCAGCGTTCATCTTAACCAGTGCACGAGCAATTGCCAAACGCAATGCCTGAGACTGACCAGTGAAACCACCACCACACAAGTTAACCTTGATGTCATACTTCTCAGCAGCACCCAGTTTGTTCAATGGTTGTTTTACAACATACTGAAGAATAGTTGATGGAAAGTACTCTGCAAGGTCTCTCTTGTTAATAGTAATCTTTCCTGTACCTTCGCTTACGAATATGCGTGCAATAGCACGTTTACGTCTGCCTAATGCATTTACTACTTCCATTATATCTTATTTATATGAATTAATATCAATCATTTTCGGGTTCTGAGCAGCCTGTTTGTGTTCGCTACCAGCGTAAACATACAAGTTATTCAGCAATTTAGCTCCCAGGATATTCTTAGGAAGCATGCCCTTCACTACTTTTTTCAGTAATCTCTCTTCACCGTTCGGTTTTGTAATCAAACGGGCAGGAGTCATTTCTCTCTGACCACCAGGATAACCAGTATATGACAAATAAACTCTGTCATTCCATTTGTTACCAGTCAGTTTTACTTTGTCTGCATTGATGATGATAACGTTATCACCGCAGTCTACGTGAGGAGTAAAGTTTGGTTTGTACTTTCCTCTCAGCAATTTTGCAACTTTTGCTCCCAGACGACCTAAAGTCTGGTCTGTAGCGTCAACGATAACCCATTCTTTGGTTACAGTCGCTTTGTTTGCAGAAATGGTCTTGTAACTTAAAGTATCCACTCTAATTTTGTTTTTTAAATGTTACTACTAAAAATTTTCTTCACCACTCATTAGTCTTCCCCGGACAAAGGAATACTAACTTGCTATGAATTAATCTCTTATCATTTTGTGATAATAATCGGCTTGCAAAAGTACGGCTTTTCTTTGAATTGGCAAACTATTTTTGTATATTTTTCCAGTCGCCTATTCTATTGAGAGTCTTCTTAATACCCGTTATTATTCATTCCATTGAGTTTCGGATTACTTTGTATCTCTTTCAGAGGGATAGGGAAAAGTTCATGTTTACCCTCCGTAAAATTCCGGTAAGCCGGATATGGTTTGTTCTCTTTCTGATTGACGGAACTGATCTCACCAAACAGTTTCAGAGCCTTGCCCAGTACTCCCCAACGTATCAGATCATATTTGCGTTGTCCTTCAAAAGCCAGCTCAAAGCCACGTTCCCAGTAAAGAGCTGTACGGAACTTTCCTTCCGGTGTAGAGTCGTCGATGAAAGTCAGGTTATGTGTCTTTTTCCGTACGCTCATCATTTCATCATAATTCGCTTCTGTAATAGAAGTTGCTTCAGCACGTGTACGTACGCTATTCAGCAAATCCCATGCTTTTTGTCTATCTGTTCCTGTTTCATTATACGCTTCGGCAGCCATCAATACCACATCAGCATAACGCAAAGGGCAATAGTTCACATCCGCATAATTGATATTCTTGTTCCATGACTCTTTCGGCATCCATTCCCGACGCCATTTTCCCACATACCAGCTTCCTGCGCTTCTTTCTTCTTTTACATGCTCTTTTTTAGTACCATTCCAGGTATAACGATAGGTGCAAATAGCAACATCACGGCGTTTATCGCTCGCTTCGAAGAAGTTACGCCATTCGGGAACGACTATAAAGAAACCATTGGCACGTCCCATATACTGACTTGATTCAGATGCAGAAACTCCGGTAGGTTCCGCCACCTGCGGACCGTTATAAATCCCCCATGCTCCACCATTACGACGTCCTTGCGAATGATAGAAAGCAATCTCCCAAAGACTCTCCTTATTATTCAGTACCCCCTGCGAGTAGCTTTTAAAGAGTGCCTCATAACCACCGTCATAAAAATCATGGTACCCTTTCTTTTCAAAAGCCTCCCACTCTTCTATCACTGCATCGAAATATTCCATTCGCTTACTGTCCTCCGGACGTTTCAACTGTCCATTCGACTGAAGGCTATATCCTGCACGCTGCAAATAGACACGCATCAGCAATGCACGGGCAGCTCCTTGCGTCACTCGTTCGGGACTGGAAGAAGCAGTTGCCCAATCCAGATTGTTCTTAGCGAAAGTAAGGTCAGATATAATCTCGTCATAAATCACTTCCCTGTCCACACGTTCACCAAAAGCAGATTCGTAGGATGAAGAATAAGATGTTTTGAAAGGCACATCTCCCCAATATCTCACCAAATCAAATGCGAGGAAAGCACGCAGAAAGCGAGCTTCTGCTTCCAATGCTTTCAGGCGGGTATTTTCTGCGTATCCTGTCATGCCACAGATTCCGTCAATGGTGAGGTTAGCCCGGTCGATTCCCTCATATTTCAGTTTCCAGATACTTTCAATCCATGTGTTCGTGGAGTTTAGCTGATAATGTGCAATATCGTGAACCTGATTGTCAGACTGCGTACGAGCCGTATAATAGGTATCGTCCGATGCGGGAGAAGCCATTTCGTACCAACCGTAATGATTAAAGTCCGACAATGAACTATATATTCCCATCACTGCCATTTCCGCTTTATCTTCCGAATCGAAATAGCGGTCCCGGTCATATTTTGAGTTAGGTTCTTCCGTTAGCAAATCCTCGCAAGAGGAAAATCCTGTTGCCAACAAGGCGAATACGACATATAATAGATGTATCTTTTTCATGATTACTATGTATTTAAAGAATTAAAATGCTACGTTGAGACCAAAAATAAAAGAACGGCTAAGCGGATACGCTCCAAAGTCAACACCCGGTGTCAAACCGCTTTTCATCGTAGAGACTTCCGGATCGAAACCTGAATACTTGGTCCAAGTTAACAGATTATTACCAGTGGCATACAAACGCAAGTTTTTCAATCCCACCCTTGCAATCAGATTTTTAGGGAATGTATATCCCAAAGTCACATTACTTAGTTTCAAATAGGAAGCATCCTCCACTGCCCATGAATGAATATAGTTATCTCCTTGTTGAGCATCATGATAAGCGGCTACGGTTTTACCAACATTCAAAGCAGCCAGTTCTCCGGGATCTGTCACTTTCTGTCCATCCGAATTGATGGTCATCCAGCGATTAGAGCTATTCATCACGTCCAATGCGTTGTAGTTCAGGCTACCCACCTTACTGGTAACCAGTTTGGTCGCATTCAACACTTCGTTACCATAGCTGAAAGTCAGGAATATACTTAAATCAAATCCTTTGTAAGTAAAAGAATTGTTCAAGCCTCCGTAGAATTTCGGTTGAGCGTTACCAATGACCGTTTTATCATTTTCATCAATCACATTATCATCTCCGGTCAAGTTCTTAAACTTCCACATGCCCGGACGAATCTGACCTTTATCACCATGATAAGGTACACCATCTTTCAGGGTATAGGTCTGCGTAGAAGCATCATAATTGAAATCATCTACCTGATACAGCCCCTCGGTGATGTAACCATAGAACTGTCCTAATGGTTCTCCGACAGCAATACGATGGGTATTTTGGTTAAAGCCGAACTTGGCTTCATAGAGTTGTACCGCCTCACCGGTCAATGCTTTCACGGAATTTTTATTGTGCGACAGCGTCAGTGTAGTGTTCCAACTAAACTTCTTTGTAGAGAAATTCACAGTATTCACAGTCAGTTCCACACCTACATTCTTCGTTTCTCCGGCATTAATCAACATACTCTGATAACCGGAAGAATAAGGCAACTGGGCGTTAAGCAGCAAGTTACTACTCCTATTTATATAGAATTCGGGTGAAATGGTAATGCGTTGATTCAGAAATCCTAAATCGACCCCCATATTAAAAGTCTTGTTCGCTTCCCACTTCAGATCGGGATTCGGTATCTGCTTGGAAGCATAACCGGGAGTAAGCTGATCTCCCATAGCTGTGATGATGGAAGACATCAAAGCAAGGCTGTTATAACTACCGATTCTGTTGTTACCCGCCAAACCGTATCCGATACGGAATTTCAAGTCGGAAAAAACATTCAGTTTCTTTATAAAATCCTCTTCACCTACACGCCATGCTGCCGATACAGCAGGAAAGTATCCCCATTTATTATTCTTTCCGAATTTAGAAGACCCATCCGCACGGAAAGTTGCGGAAAACAAGTACTTATCCGTAAAGTCATAATTGAGACGAGCAAAGAAAGAGAGCAGATTATCATCATAGTTTTCATCGGACGAAGCAACGGACGGAGTACCCAGACTCATATCTCCCAAAATGAACTCATCGGTAGGCAACCCACTGACACCGGATTCGAGCACACGAGTCCAGCGTTTTACAAATTCCTGTCCCAATTGCACTACTACTTTATGCTTCTTCTGAAAACGTTTGTCATAAGTCAGGACGTTAGAGGTCTGAAAACTTCCGGTCTCTGTATTTCTGATAGAGCCGTAAATACCGTTGCGTCTTCCCATTATAGATTGGTCGCCATAAAAAAGCTCCCGGCGATAAAGTTGATAACGCATACCTGTATTGTTACGGAAGGTCAATCCTTTGATGATTTTGAAAGTCAGTCCGCCATTGGCTTGCAAAGTGCGTGTTTCCTTATTATCCTTTTCTTCAGCGGCGGCAATCAATGGATTCTGCATCACGTTTCCATCCGCATCGCTTAATACAGGATCTTCTCCTGCCAACAAATCCGAATCACTACCACGTATACCAATAGTAGGACGGTATTGCAAAATCTGAACCATTTTATTAAACTTTGCATCTACATTGCTTCCGCCTTCATTCGTTCCATTTCCGGCAACACCAGCTCCATACACTTTCAGATAATCGAAGTTGATACGTCCTGTAACGGAGAGCCGCTTATTCACTTCGCTTTTCACGCTAAGCGCAATATTATGTTTGTCGCTGCCGCTATATACCATCGCACCTTCATCCTTGAAGTAACCATAAGACATATTGTAGTTCAACTTATCATTACCACCGTTGACGCCTACCCGGTAATTTTGCGTAACGGTAGTGCGTCCCATCGTACGATCCAGCCAATCGATACCTTTACGATTGCCATAGTTCTCATGAAGATCGACAAAACCACCGTAACGATTTTGCCATGACCGCATACTTTCCTCGGGATCAGTAGCATCGCCTAATGTTCTTTCATAATCCGCCAACACAAATTCCTCTACACTTAATACATCCAACCGCTTGGCAAGCGTACGCACACCTACATAAGAATCGAAAGTAAGTGTTGCTTTTCCTTCTCCTTTCGCACCGCTTTTGGTAGTGATTACCACTACGCCATTTGCTCCACGGGCACCGTAAATTGCTGTTGCCGAAGCATCTTTCAACACATCAATACTTTCAATATCGGCAGGATCAAGGCTGGACATACCATCTTCCGTCGGAAATCCGTCGATAATATAAAGCGGTTCGTTGCTTTGCGTAATTGATATACCGCCACGAACACGCACTGACATCGTAGCACCGGGCTGACCGTCTGTCTGTATAATCTGTACCCCTGCCATACGTCCCGCTAAAGCCTGGGTTACATCAGACGAAGGAACTTTGAGCAAATCGTCGCTTCTCACAGAAGCCACGGAACCGGTCAGGTCTTTACGCTTTACTGTTGCATAACCGATAGCTACCACCTCATCCAACAATACCGACGCAGCCTTCATGGTCACATCAATCTGTTTCCTTCCTTTTACGGGTACTTCCATATTTTCCAGTCCGATAAAAGAGAAAACCAAGACATCTTTCTGCGGATCACTAACGGTAATGGTGTATTTACCATTGATATCGGTAATGGTACCCGTGTTTTGTTTTCCTTTCACGGTCACATTTCCTCCAATCACTTCCAAGCCTTCGTTGTCCACCACCTTACCGGTAACGGTCAAACTCTGGGCATAAATGCCGGATACACCGACAAGAAGCAACAAAATGCAAATAATTCTACTTTTCATCATATTCTGTTTGTTATTTATATTCACTATGTTTCATTGTTTATCATTGATTTACTACCCGGGTAGATATAGGACTCCGGTCGGTCATTTCTACCACCTGATAAGCTCCGTCTATCTCGTCGTAAAGCAACGAGGAACCCGTATATTGTCGAGAGTAAAAATTGCCATTCAACGCAGGATTGTCTGTTCCATAACTAAATACTGCTTGTTCGGTGCGATGACTCACTGTCAGCTCCGGAGCCTTAGAAGCATCCAAAACCGCTTTGATCGTCCAGTCGCCTACGTTAAAGGTATCACCATCACGGTTAACAATAGAAACAGCCTCATCTCCTACCTGAATAATAGCCAGGAAACGGGTGGCAGAACAACCGTCAACCCGTGCAGTCAAGTGCCACTGGTTGGGATACTCTGCTCCGGTGATGGCGGGCGGCACTACAAAACGATCCGTTTGGGACAGCGTAAAAACATGTCCTCCAAAAAGTTGTGTCACAGCCACCCATCCTTTGGTCTTATTATCTGTAGACAACGTTTTCTTTACCGCATCAATCTTAAATTCCGTAGGACTATGCAACAGCCACTCCCAGCGGACAGCCTCCGATGCCTCCAATTCATCATACACTATTACTGTATGAGGATGAAGCATCAACACGTGCCGACGATATTTAGTCAACGGAGTGGCACCGAATCCATTTTCAGGCGTCTGCTCAATACCTGCCTGCTTGAAGTAGTCAACCCACATCGGGTCATTGCTGATACTTCTGTAAGCATGTGAAGCATCTCCCAAACAGTAACTAATATGCTGTCCGCCCATAGCACGCATCACACTGCCATAACCTTCGGTAGAATAAGGTTGCCCGATGCCGTTTACCAACAGTGAATTATGCGCTCTCGTATGGCGATAGGACATCAGATTGTGAGCATCGCTAAAATTCTGATAATAGCCTGTACTGCGATACACATCGACACCCTTATACAACAGATTAAAGGCATTCTGGCTGGCAGTAGTGTGACTGCCGGATCCGAATGTACTGGACCGGAACGAGAGTGCAAGATCTTTTTCTACATCTTCCGGTGCACTGTGCATGGCTACTTCACCGGCATCTTTATACCACACCATTTTATCAGCCCCGGCAGGAAAAGCTGTGTTGTAATCCTGCTCGGTACACATCCGGTAAAGACGCAATTCATAATCCCGACGCAACAGCTCCCGACATTCTCCGGCATACCATCCGGCATAGGAATCACCCGTTTCACACGCCAGATAATCAGCAAAGGCGGCAACCAGACGGTTGGGTTCACTACCCTTTTCACTATTGTCACCAAAGCCATTGCTTTTCGATCCCGGCGGACAAGTATAAACCAGCGAGCGTCCGACATTCTGATACCACGGATGCAATAGATAATCGTACTGACTGATGAATGAAAGAAGAGACGGCATATACGCCAAAGTCAATATATTGGCACTGAAATAGCCTGTGCCATTATGCCATATACCGTCACGATTGAAGCCGGAGGCAGGAGCTCGGGCTGTCCACAATTCATAATAATACTCCATCATGGGCAGCACTTCGGAAGAATAGGCCGATTTGTCGTAAAGCGACAAAGCCACTTGAAAGAGGATGCGCATATTCTGCTGCCAAAAATGATTATCAAAGAGATGGTTTTCCTGAAAACCGCAATTTACCTTGTAATAGTAACGTGCCACACGCATCATCAGTTCTTCGGAAGCAGTACGATCGGAAGCAGACAAGTTATTATAAAGCAGATCGTAGGCTGCAACAAGACACCATGCGATGTTGCTGGCAGTAAAGTTGGATGCAAAAAGTTGTCCGTCAGCAGGGGGAGCGACAATCAACGCTTCGAGAAGCTGACGCAACTTTTCGGCATAAATTTCTTTTTGAATTAGATGATAGGCCTGATAAAGATAAGTGGCATGTTGCCGGAGCTCTTCTGCACGACTATATAAATCAGTCATTCCGGTGTATTCGGCTTTCAATGCCTGAGAAGCACGACTTTGTAGTTCTGCATATTCTGGGTGTGAAGTGACACGGTTACGAGCCTCTCCGATACGGTCGTCTAAAAAACAGTAAATACGAGGATGCAGACGGGGAGCATTTGCTAAGAATGTCTGAAAAGGAGGTGTTACAAATTCCGGTGTATCATTCTTTACTTCGAAACGATAAATAGAACTCCATTCACCGGGCGCAGTTCCATTAAGGTTGGTGGAACGAAAGCGCCAATACCATGTGCCGACCTCCAAACGACGATGAAGATTATACATACACCATTCCTGCGGTTCGGAAAGTAGCGTTTCGGAACTGCTGAAATCTTCAGTACGTGAAAGGGAAAATTGCAGTCTTTCGCCCGTCTTCATGGCTTGAGGAACAATAAGAGGAGCAGGATTCAGATACAATTCATTATCTGCTTTGGGATAAGGTTGTGTCCGTATCTTATCCTGATAGGCATCGGGAATTCCGGCAGGCGTCTCTGGCTGCGTACTGTCCGGTTCGGGCAGCGAGTCAGATGTACAGCTACAGAATAACTGTACCATGAACAAAAGAAAAACCGATAGGCGAAATGTGGTGTGCATATTATTTTCTTTTCTAGGTATAAGATTAGAGGGCTATTTTCAAAAGTTTCAATGTAAGAAGAAGGTAAAGCGGGATGGGGGATCCCACTTTCCTTGAATTTCTATTGAGTAAGGTCGAATAGTGACTATTTAAAAATCGTAATCATCGGGCGGCAAAGAGCTTGTTGATTAGCCTTTCCTTTCACATCAATACCTGCCTCTTGTGCATCAATTACACCATTGTTTACATTAATACGTACCCCTGAAACATTACTTTGGTTATTGATAGTACTGGAAGCATAATTCACCGTAGCAATCGTCTCCCTATCAAACATTTTACCATTGGCAAATTCAAATTCCGGAAGGTTTCTGAAATCTTCACTACCAGTAGCAGATACTCCTTTCATAGTAAACAATGTACCCATGAACGCACTCAATTGCGACAATGTAGGAATATACCATGCACTCAAATTCTCACTGCTAAGAGAATGTTCTCCCACCCATTTTTCATAAGTTGTTTTAAACGCCACGTCTCCAATACTTGTTAACAACGCCTCCGTAATCTGTGTTCCATTAGTCATACTTGCTGCTGTCTCAACCAAATTTGTCAACACGCCGTCAGGATTAAGAGATTGACGACCAGCCGCTACATTCTCAATCGCTACCGCATATCCGACAATTGTCTTGCCCTGAAGTGCTACAGGATAATTAGCCGGCACATCACTACCGATAGCCTCCATCTTGAAAACAATACCGACAGCATCCGCTGCATCACGTACCACTTTACCTTCTGCATTGATATAACTACCAACCTTCATTTCCAACGCTTCATAATCTGGATCCACTCCTACTTCAATGTCAAAGTTTCCATCGCCGATTTCAAATTTAGCCATAATCTGCATATTAGCATCCAAAGGTAATGTATTTGCCGGTATTTTAATCTCTTTACTATATCCGCCACTCAATGCCATGGTTATTTCTTCTGTAAATTTACCTACATTTGAAGGAGCAAAAAAGAAATTAGCGAACCAATTGCCATCCGCAGAAGCAAAATTTGCATTTGTATAAGTCACAGGAGTCGTAGCAGAACATTTACCCTCTAAAATATCATATCCGCTCAAAGCGTTGTATGTTATTTCCAGCTTATCAGCTTGCGCAGCTACTTCCGGATTCTTCGGTTTTACGCTCACATTGGCAAACGGCCGCTTCAATGTCACACTGGCATTACCAATCGTTTCCAATTTTCCGCAGAAAGCGTCGCTGGCTGCCATCAACGCATCATTTGTCAGATCAAATGATGCAGTATTATATCCTACTGCTCTCAAATCAGCAGTGTTATATACTTTATTAGCAGCACCACTTTCCGGTACGTATTCAGCCCAGAACAATGCTTTCGACACATCTTTTTGTTCATCTACGGAAATAGTGAAAGATACCTTACCGTCTGTAACCGGTTTAGTTACCTGATCGCCTATCTTATTGCCATCAGCATTCAGTAATTGCATGATACATTGCATCGTATAACCGTCAGGGATGGTAACCGCACGGCTAAAGACGTTATTTACAGGAGCCTGTACAGAGATGGTAACAGGAGCATTGATTTCTGTTCCGTTGGCCGAAACGATTTCTTCTTGTCCACAGGATGCAAAAAGCACTACGAACAAAGCCATTAGCGAATAAAATAAGTTCTTTTTCATGATCTTAATTGTTTTATGGTTAAGCAATTCTTAATTGATTTGTCTATTTTATAATTCTCCAAGGTCTACTTCCAGATCACCGTCATAATCGGGGTCGATCCCTATTCCTCCATTGGCATCGGAAGTCAGGAAGTTACCGCGTACCGTTGTGTTTTTGCCCCGTTCACAAGGAATACGGAAAGCTGTACGTGCCAGCACTTCATTCTTCTCATTCAAGATTTCGAGCTCTACAGGGATGGAAACGGTTTCTCCGGCATCGGTCAACACATAGTCGAATCCCAGTATCAGTTCTTTCGTACCATCGGCAGGGCGTTCAAAGGCCACTTTATATTCCATGTACATGAGCGAGTTCTTGGGTACATCGTCCCACAAATTGTAGCCGGTAGGCAAATAATCACTGTACTTCACACGAGCGGTAAAACTTTCACCTTTCAGTCCGCCTGTGGACAGTTTATTGAGAAACGTTGCCACATCTTTAGCCACCAGTTCATAGCGTGCTACGGGGCGATACAGTTCAACGTCAAGACTTGTTTCAGCTCCCCAATGATTGCGGAAAGAAGTCAGGTCTGCCATAGCAGAAGCAGCAAAAACATCTTTATAACGGCTATTCCCTATATACTTTCCGGCAGGAAGGATAAAAGCCAGATTCTTGGCATCGTAAACAAGTCCCTGTTCCGGTGTCTCCGCATTCACATAATCGGCCCACACCAGGATGCGGTAATTACGGGCGTGCAGCTTCATACTAACAGACAGACTGGCACGGTTAAAATCCTCTTCGTATACCGTTTGCCGTGCCGCCACCTGTCTATCCAGATAGGCTTCTACGATGAAACGACGCAGATAGTTGGTTTCCGACGCACGGGTGATAGTCACCGGTGCTCTTTCTGCCAAACTTAGATTCATTGCCAGATTAAGGTTGAGTGTTACAGCTGTCGGGTCCACTCCCAGTTCTCCTTCGGGAGTCATTTCCGGTTCTTCGTGCAGGCTGCATCCATTCACCAGCAAGGTGATGAACAACAGGAAAGTGCACTGCGCCAGTATATATAAATTTCTTCTCATATTGTTATCTTATTTATATGTATGTTCCTATCTAAGGTTAGAAGCGGTAGACCAACGATGCTCCCACACGGGTTATCCCCCAGTAATGACGGACACGCGTATCCAGCAGTGCGCCGTTGTCTACATTATAATAGGTGTTATACTTCATGTTGGCATATCCCACTCCCAGATTAAATTCCGCTCCCCAGTGTTTGGAAAGAGGGAGTTTGTAACCATAGCTTATTCCGGCTCCCAACAACGGACGATCAGTATCTTGATAACGGTCATCGTTCCACTTTACGTTAAACCATGCCACGTGGGCGTGCAGTCCGACAAAGTGTCCCCGTCCTGTCTCATTTCCTATCCACCAGCGGGCTTCAGGTTGCAATGCTACCGTACACACGCCGTGCTTATCTCCCAAGTCCCACAAACTGCAAGTCAATGGCAACTCTACCGTGATCTTTTTATGCACCTGCATTTCCACGGCAAGGTTCAGCAAAGCACAAGTATCATATATTACATTCGTTTTCAGTGCCAGATAGCGTTGACCATCAAAGGCAGCCGCTTTCTTTCCTGTATTCTCTTTGCCGGATTGGCGTTTATCCTCCTCCTTTTTTGAAGAAGTCGCAACTGCTGTTTCCTGCTTTTTCCCGCCGGGCTTGTAAACCGTAGTTTCCTCCGGAGCTGCCGAAGTCTGTACACGGGGTTTACCGGGAGTCTGTGCCGACAAGACGGTTATGCCCGATAATGCAGCCAACAGACATATAGTTCTCATATTAAAAGTAGAGCGTCTCATATATTCGTATCTTTCATGTTCATTGATTAGATTTCCAGTTCGGGCACTGTATCCCTCATTACCGTTTCGTACCCATCCTCATTGATGACAGTAGCTTCACCTTTATAAGTGATATTCACCTTCTCTTGAGTGCTGCGGATAAAGAATGAAGGAGCACCGTCGGATTTCAGGTTTACACTAATCAGCCATCCGCCTACTTTGATACGTCCGTCGGACAAGATTTCGGGATCTTTGGCAGGATATTTCAGTGCATGTGTATTGATGACAGTGGCAAAACGATATACTTGTGCCTTTTCCGATGTAGCGGTGAAATGCCAGTGATTAGGATACTTCTTGAACACCCCTTTGTCATCAGCACGTAGCCAGTTGACTGCCGGATAGAAAAAACGGCTCGTCGTATCTGTCTGCAATGTTCCGGTGGAGAAAAGATAAGCGTCTGATGCTCCTCCGCGGTTCGTGGCTTGAATATGCACGAAGCGATGATTCGATTTATCCACTGTCATGGGATTTTCTGTGGTATGCAGCAAATAACTCCAGTTTACAGGTTCGTCTGCCACTAGTTCGTCATAGATAAAGATGAGTCCTGTCTTTCCCAAATTGACAATGTGACGGCGGAAAGTTTTCACATGGTTCTCATCCCAGCCATTTTCGGGCGTATAATGCACCTCCGACTGTTCGCCGCGTGTCAGCCAAAGCGGTGAAATCACTTTTCCGTAAGCATTGGAAGCATCGCCTAGCACATAACCGATCTTCTCGCTGGCATAATAACGGGGAATCCATCCATATCCTTCCGTACCGATACGTTGTCCCATACCGTTCACCAGAATCGTATTGTGAGCACGTGTGGCACGATGGCACAACATACTATGTACGTCGGTAAACTCAATGTGGTGTCCGCTACTGTAAAATAATGGTTTTCCACCATAGAACGTATTGAAAGCATTCTGATTGGCAAGTGCATGAGAGGTAGAACCATAAGGGCTTGACCGGAAACTCCACATCGCATTTCCGCCTACTCTATCCCAGTTCGTCTGGAAAGAGGCAAGTCCTGTTGCGGGGAAGACGTATCCTGCAGGGAGTGCAGTCAATCCTTCACCTTCCGGCAGAGGTTTATCACATTGCAGGCGGAACCAGGCAAGATCACCGGGCTTATTCAATAAGGCTTTCTTCATATAATCCGGTTCCACTTTCAATGTGCGGCGTACGAAATCAGCGGCATAAGTGTTTCCGGTAAGGCGTGCCAGCGCATCCAAATATCCTATACGGATACTGTTTGGACGTCCCACATTCTGATGAGAACTTCCGTTTCCTGCGGATTTGGAAAAAGGAGGTTGCTGGAAGATGGTATACATGATATTTCCCTGATACCAAGGATCGGAAAAGAAGTCGTAACCGGTCAGTTTGCTATAATAGTAAGGTACTTCTACTAATGTACGGGTGTTGACCGTAAAGTAAGAATCGCCATTGTGCCAGCCACCGTCTTTGTTCAATCCGGGGAAACGTGCCAACCAGACGTTATAGCAGTAATCCACCCATGTGTTGGCTTCGGGCAGATCGCCATATACACTGAATGATGCCATTGTAAGGATGCGAAGTGTCATCTGCCACACATGATTGTCGGCGATGTGATTTTCCATCCGGTTATTAAAATTCTCATACATTTCACCACCTTTATTTTTGATGGCTTCCAGCAATGCTTTCTTTTGTGATGTATTCAACCGGTCGTAGAAAGAATCATAAGCCATAGAGCAGAGAGACAATAAGCTAGAAGCATTAAAATCTCCTTTCACATTCTTATCTTTATCCCAGTCGGCCATGATAAATACCCGTTTGATGGCTTCGTCAGCATATTTAGTATCCTGCGTCAGCAACCAGGCCCGTATCAATGCTTCGGTGTTGCCCTCTTCCGCATCGATGATGCGACGGCTTTCACGAGTGAGGTATGAATTTATCTGCATCTCGTTCTTCAGATTCTTCACCTGCGAGACATTAATATCTTTCACTGATTTCATTGGAGTCTGAAGTACCTGATCTGCACGCTCAAGATACCATTGTCTTTCTGCCTTTTGTTTGCTGTGATTTATAAAGTTCTTCCATTCGTTCTTCATGATCCACACACGCGGATGATCGGCAGGTAGTTTTGCCAACACTGTTTTCAATGAAGGAGGACAGAATTTGCCCGGACGATCTTCTACGGTGACTTGCTGTGTGCTTCCCCAAGTCACTTGTCCGTCTTCTACATAACCGAACTGCCAGTACCATACACCCGGCGCAAGCGGTTGTTCCGGATTATAGAACGGCCAGCGAGTTTCCACTTGAACAACTCCCGACTTCAATCCGGCATCCTGCGAATAACGTAACCGATAGGTAATCTTTGTTTTATCTACCTTCTTTACTTTGTGTTCGAATCCATCCAACGGACTGTCCTGCGAGTTCATGTCCGAACGGAGCGGCCATTGAAAAGAAACCGCACGGTCATTTACCACCGCTTTATCAAGAGGATAAGGAGTGGCACGCATTTCGTGCATCAATGTCTTCTCCGTCAGCTTAATGACTGCTTGTTTTTGCGCATGTGTCATCTGTGCAGTCACAGACAAGATTACGAATGAAATCAATAATACTTTTTTCATGATATCAAATGATTGGTTTTTCTGTAGGCAAATGTAGATAAACCGTCCGAAACGGAACTTTCAATTCATTTCTTCCTTCTCTGATACTGTCTAACAGGACTTTGTTTTCGTTCATTTCAACTTAAAATTCGTCCAAAACAAGCGTTACAGGAGGCTACAAAGAGGGTAAAAGGGTAAAATAGCCCCCAAAACGGAATGACTGGAATTGATAGAAAGATGAAGGTTATTAGTTCTTGTTTAGGTTTTCACCACAGAGGACGTGGAGGACACAGAGGTGAATTTGGTTTATAACTTACGGTGGTGACCCTAATTTTGATGCGTAATCCTCCTACTATAAAGTTGAAAAAATATAAAAACATCTGCCACCTGCAACCAAACGCGTGTAATGCACTAGTTGATAAATAGTT
>OHFY01000548.1_pt1 | contig 16720 bp, 10 predicted proteins | sample 1567681 | NCBI WGS metagenome assembly OHFY01 (sample SAMEA3879512, study PRJEB24766) | human gut metagenome | biome: human-associated habitat; feature: feces | place: USA | collected 1985/1987 | reverse complement strand
GCGTTCGTCCTTCTGGTACAGAACCTAAGATCAAATTCTACTATGGTGTGAAAGCACATAGTATGGATGCTGCTCAGATTGAAAGCACTAAATTTGCTGAATGGGCTAAAGCTCAGGCATAGGATATTTGGCCAACTGTAGGCTTTGAGTATATGATAAAAAAAATAAACGACAAAAAAACCGGAGATAACCATTCCCATTATCTCCGGTCTTTTTATTTCTTATAATTATTTACTCTTTGCAGCTGTTGTTGTGTTCTTCGCTGCTGTTGTAGTAGTTGTTGTTGCTGCTGTAGATGCTGTTGTTGCTTTATATTTGAACGTAACTTCTTTCCACAGATCCTGATCTACAGACTTCTTGTCATCCCACTTCTTGTCAGCATCTTTTGTCCACTTCTTGTAGACTTTCTCGTATGCTGCCTGCTGTTTTTCCTGAAGCAGTGTGGATTTGTTTGATGCAGCTGCTGTTGTATCGTTTGGATTTAACATCTTGATGATCACGTATGCATCGTCTAATTCAACGACTCCGCTTACCTGGTTCTTCTTAAGTTTTGCTGCTGCTGTTTCGAATTTTGTTCCTAATGTGGCTTTTCCTTTTGTATAGGATTCTTCGTTATCTGAGTTTACGCTGAACTTCTTAGCTACAGAGCTGATACTCTGGCCTTTCTTGATCATCTTTAATGCGGATTTTGCTTTCTTTAGCTGATCTTTCTTCTCAGCGGCTGTCATGTCTTTTTCTTTTCCTGTCTTACTGTCTGTTGTCTTTGTTGTGAAAACAAGTTTGTAGACTTTGACAGTTTTGGCTTCGTCATCTGTTACTGTAACGTTTGCTTTCTTGATGATCGCCTGCATAACTTTACTTGCGATCGTGCTTTCTTCGTACAGTTTCTGGATCATATCTTTATCTGCTTCTGTCTTCTTCATGACTTTCTTACCTGTTGAGTCTTTTGCGAAGGCAGTTACGCTTTCTTTGATCTGTTTCTTCTCAGATTTTGTTAACTTCACGTTGTAGTCATCTGCGTGTGCTGCTAAAACTTTGATCTGTTTTAACTGGTTGATAACGCTGTCTTTGACAGACTGCTGCATTGTGATCTTCTTTCCTTTGCTGTCTGTTCCGACCTGCATAGACCACATGCTGTCTCCAAAGTATGCTCCGTACTGAGCTTCTGCCTGATACTGCATGATTCTTGCATATACATGAGCTTCCTGGAATGTTACTTCTTGTCCTGCATATTCAAATAATGTCTTCTCATTCTTGCTTTTACATCCTGTAAATAAAGAAAGAGTTAACGCAAGAACTGCAGTTAAACATAGCAACTTCTTTGCTAATTTCTTCATTTCATTTTCTCCTTCATATTATGATTATATTAGGCTAATGTCTGGCGATATTATAGCACAAACTTATCGGATTATCAATGAATTGAGCGAGTTCACACAATGTTCAATCTTTTCTAACTGCTTTACTTTCTTTGTCTTTGACAGATCCAGTACAAATGTCGGATTCTTGCCTGCCTGAAAGGATAATTCACGTTTGTATTCTTCTAATATCGCTGGAATTTTTTCTACATCCACGGCTGCATCTGGTTTCATTTCAAATGAGATTTTTTCTCCTTTTTGTTTCACATCTGTCATATAAGCGTGGTGAGCTAATGATTTCAAATATGCAACATATAACAGATTGTGGACTGCTTTCGGCATTTCCCCAAAACGGTCGATCAACTCATCTGTCATATCTTCCATTTCATCTTTGGATTCAATGGATGAAATACGTTTGTATAATTCCAGTTTTTGATATTCATTATATACATACGTTGATGGAATAAATGCGTTGATATCAAGATCGAGTGTTGTATCAAATTCATCCTCGTCTTTTAATTCGCCTTTTAATCTCAAGACTGCTTCATTCAGCATCTTGCAATACAGGTCGTATCCAACTGCCTCCATATGACCGGATTGTGCCTGTCCCAAAAGATTTCCTGCTCCGCGGATCTCCAGATCTCGCATTGCGATCTTATAACCGGATCCCAGATCTGTAAATTCACGGATCGCCTGTAATCGTTTTTCTGCGGTTTCTTTTAACAGTGTGTTCTTTTTGTACATCAAAAATGCAAATGCATTTCGATTCGATCTTCCGACACGTCCTCTTAACTGATACAACTGGGACAACCCAAGCTGGTTGGCATCGTGAATGATCATTGTATTTACATTCGGAATATCTAGTCCTGTCTCGATGATCGTTGTAGATACCAATACATCGATCTCATGGTTCATAAATCCCATCATGATTTCTTCCAGTTCCCGCTCTTTCATCTGCCCATGTGCAAATGCAACTTTCGCATCTGGAAGCAATCTCTGTAATTCTGCTGTCACTTCTGCGATATTATTAACGCGGTTATACACATAATATACCTGCCCGCCACGTGTCATTTCGCGGTAGACCGCTTCTTTGACTAGTTCTTCATTATATTCCATAACATATGTCTGGATTGCTCTTCGGTCATGCGGTGGTTCTTCTAATACACTCATGTCGCGGATTCCAATCAGACTCATATGCAGGGTTCTTGGAATTGGTGTAGCAGATAATGATAAGACATCGACATCCTTTTTCATTGTCTTGATCTTTTCTTTATGTGTCACTCCAAAACGCTGTTCTTCATCAATTACGAGCAGTCCCAGATTCTTATACTGCATGTCTTTGGACAATAAACGATGTGTACCGATAACGACATCTACCGTTCCATTTTTGAGTCCTTCGATCGTCTCTTTCTGCTCTTTTGCTGTGCAGAATCTGGACATCATGCGTACAGTGATCGGATAGTCATGAAATCTCTGTGCAAATGTATTGTAATGCTGCTGTGCAAGGATCGTGGTTGGTACGAGATATGCCACCTGTTTTCCATTGTCTACTGCCTTAAATGCTGCACGGATCGCTACTTCTGTCTTTCCATACCCAACATCTCCACAGATCAGTCGGTCCATGATCTTCTTGCTTTCCATATCCCTTTTCGTATCATCGATCGCATTTAACTGATCCTGCGTTTCATCGTATGGAAATAATTCTTCAAACTCTTTCTGCCATACAGTGTCCTTGTCATAGACATATCCTTCTTTTGCCTGTCTTAGTGCATATAACTGCACGAGTTCTTCCGCAATATCTTTGACCTGACCTTTGACACGTGTTTTCGTCTTCTTCCATTCATTTCCACCTAATTTATGAAGTTTTGGCTTTCTTGCATTTGCACTTGCGTATTTTGCGATCTGGTCTAGAGCTGATGCTAAAATAAATAAATTATCACCGCCCTGATATTCAATACTGATGTAGTCCTTTTCAACCCCATCTGTTGTGATCTTTTCGATTCCGCGGTAAATACCGACTCCATGTTTTTCATGAACAACGTAATCACCGATATTGATATCTGCAAAACTTCGGATCTTTTCTCCTTGTTTTTTCTTCTCTTTCTTTCGGCGCTTTTTTTCTTCTCTTCCTTTGAAAATGTCTCCTTCTGAGATCAATACCCATTTGGCTGCCGGATATTCAATTCCTGTCAGAAGCTTTCCTGCTGTGACAACGATCTGCCCTGCTTCCACTCCATATTTCAAGTCCTTATCATATGTCACAACCAAACCATTTTCTCTCAGATCACTGCTTAGACGTTTCGCTCTTGTAACAGATGGAGAAGCAACAACGATCCTGTAGTCCTTACTCTGATATTTTGTAAGATCTTTGACTAACTGCTCAAAACTGTTGTTATAAGACTGAATGGATTTTGTATCCATAAATAAGGTTCTAGCAACTCTAAAATCATTGATCTCAGCAGATAAGATCGAATAACATAGCATCTTATGTTTCTCGATCTGATATAAAATACTCTCATAATCTGTCACCGTATTTGCCTGTTTAGGCAGAAGATACCCACCTTCCAGACGGCTTTTCATACTCTCTGAGAATTCCAGATAAAATGCATCTGCACGTTCTCTGATATGTTTTGGTTCATCCATATAGATCATGCTTTCTTCTGGGAAATAATCTAAGATGCATTCTGTATTTTCATAAAAATATGGGAGGTAACCTTCTACTCCGATCAACATATGAAGTTCCCTTAATTCCTCACGGACACGGTCCATTTCTTTTCTTAGGCGGGTTTCCTGATCATATTTTTTTTCTTTTTTAAACTTCTGTGATAACTTCTCATAATCTTCTTCCATATTTCGAAGACCATGTTCAATCCTTGGCTGGTTTAAAATGATCTCTGATGCCGGATAAATGGTCAGAGTATCGACTTCTTCGATGGATCTTTGGCTTTCTTTATCAAAACTTCGGATCGAATCAATTTCATCTCCCCATAGTTCGATACGATATGGGCTTTCCTGCGTGTATGGGAAAATATCAATGATTCCTCCTCGCACAGCAAACTCGCCTGGAGCCTCAACAAATGGTGCTTTTTCGTAGCCTCTGGCAACAAATTCTTCTGCAATCGTTGCCTCTTCCAGTGTCTCTCCCATTTTAAACTTCATCTTATGATTCTTGATATCACTTAATGGAACAACCTGATCCATCACAGCATCGATCGTCATCACAAAGGTTCCACATTTGTCATCCACGATCTGCTTGATCGCCAGCATACGGTCTCTTGCGATTGCATTTCCATGAACATCAGCTGTATAGAATAATGGATCTTTTGCTGGAATATACTGAACCTTTTCTCCAAAGAAATGACTTGCCTCGACCCATTGTCTTGCTTTGTTCTCGTCTGGTACGATGATGATCTTAAATTGCTTTTTCTTATGATTTCCGATCAGACTGGTCAGATGCCATTTGGCTGTATCGGTGCATCCTGATACAAGAACCGGGCCACAGTAATCTTCGACCTCATCCTTTAATTGTCTGTATACCGGATCGTCTTTTAATATATGTTCTAACACTTTCTATCCCTACTTTTTCTTATTGTGGCGGTTCATCGCTTCTGTGATGTCGCCCATAACGATCAGCTGTACTGCATCGTACACTTCATCAAAACGTTCCGCAAAGATTGCCTGTTCTTCTTTTGTAAAATGTCCTAATACATAATCTGCCAGATCATATCCTTTTGGTTTCTCTCCAACACCGATCTTCACCCTTGGGAAATCCATACTTCCTAAATGACTGATGATACTTTTCAGTCCATTATGTCCCCCTGCACTTCCCTTTCTTCGGATACGCAGTCTTCCAACATCAAGGTCGATATCATCATGAATAATGATAAAATCTTCTGGCTCTAATTTATAGAAATCCATGATTGGACGAAGACTTTCCCCGCTTAAGTTCATAAATGTCTGTGGTTTCACAAGAAGGACTTTTTCTCCTCCCATATAACCAGTTCCGATCAATGCTTTGTGTTTCCCTGTATTTATACTTATGCCTTCTTTGTCTGCAATATAATCAAGAGCTTCAAATCCAATATTGTGTCTTGTGTTGTCATATTTCTTTCCCGGATTCCCCAGTCCGACGATTACTTTCATAAGATATCTCTCCTTTTTCCCTAGAATCTATAAAACTGACAAACACCCGGAAATCAATGGATTCCCGGGTTGTCTTTTTCTTTCTTTAGTTATAGTATATCCCAATTTACAATTCTCAGCAAGATTTTTTCTAGTTATAATGCCTGAAAGAATTCTCTTGTCTTATTTACCTTCTTCATCAATGTATCAAACTGTTCTGGTGTCAGTGACTGTGGTCCATCACATAATGCTTTGGCTGGATCATTATGAACTTCTACCATTAATCCATCGGCCCCAGCTGCGATCGCTGCTAATGCCATTGGCTCTACCATATCTCTGATTCCTGTTGCGTGAGATGGATCTACCATGACTGGAAGATGGGATTTCTTCTTGATCATAGGGATTGCAGAAAGATCTAATGTATTTCTCATGGCTGTTTCGTATGTTCGGATTCCTCTCTCACAAAGGATTACATTTTCATTTCCACCTGCCATAATGTATTCTGCACTCATTAACCATTCTTCGATCGTTGCTGCAAGTCCTCGCTTTAATAAGATTGGTTTGTTGATCTTTCCTAATTCTTTTAATAATTCAAAGTTCTGCATATTTCTTGCTCCAACCTGAATCAGGTCCACATCTTCGAATAATGGAAGATGACTTGCATCCATGATCTCTGTAACAACTGGAAGTCCTGTTGCTTTCTTAGCTTCTAATAATAATTCTAATCCTTCTCCATGAAGTCCCTGGAAAGAGTATGGGGAAGTTCTTGGTTTGAAAGCTCCTCCTCTTAATAATCCTGCACCAGAATTCTTCACATCGTTTGCGACTTCTGTGATCTGTTCTTTTGTCTCAATAGAACATGGTCCTGCGATCACCTGGAAGTTTCCACCACCGATCTTTACTCCGTTTACATCAACAACTGTATCGTTTGGATGGAATTTTCTGTTGGCCTTCTTGTATGGCTCCTGAATACGCTGTACATTTTCAACGATGCTGTTTGCCATGATATGACGCATATCTACAACAGATGTATCTCCCACTAATCCAAGGATCCTTGTGTTAACACCTTCGGATTCGTGGATTCCCAGTCCCTGCTCTTCCATCTCTTTCTTTAATGCGTTGATCTTTGCTTCTTCTGCCTGTTTCTTTAAAATAATAATCATGATGTTCGTCCTTTCCTGGCAAGTCGTTTCTATCCTGCTTCTCTGGTGCGGCCTTTGTTTCTTTGAGTAAAAAGAAAAGGCATGCACTCTGTTGCAAGAATGCATGCCTTAAATGTTTTACTCTGTCGGTTTAAAGTGACATAAGTTTTGGCGATGATTCATTGCAACAAAAATAGTCAGGATAAAAATAATAACCCTGAAAGCTAAAGTAATAAAATGTGCAATTATTCATCTTACTTGTTGTCATCTTAGTTTCTCCTTGTTTTGATGTTTTTACGATACATGAAATTTTTTTCTGTGTCAATAGATTTATAGATGTTTTTTATAAAATCCATAGACCGTATTTATGATTTATTTTATGAATTATAAAATTTATTTTTTGCGCACTGCAAGAAATGATGCGATCAATGCTGTGATCGGTACTGTTAATACAACACCAAGACTTCCAGATAATCCTTGCATGATCTCAATTCCGATCACATAAGAGTTCGCTAACTGTCTGTAGCTTAGATCATATGCGTAATTGATCACTAATATTGTCATTGCACCGCCTACATAAGCAAAGATCAGTGTATTCGTCATCGTTCCCATCATATCTCTTCCAACATTGATTCCTGATACAAAAAGTCGTTTCATGGACAGTGTTTTGTCTGTTTCATAAATTTCCTGAATCGTAGATGCAATGGACATACCAACGTCCATGACGGCTCCTAATGCTGAAATGATGATTCCGGCAAAAAGCAATTCTCCGATCTTTATCTTTGTATTTTGTCCGACATAGTTCAATGCTTCGATATCCGATACATTATATCCTGTGATCCCTGCTGCTTTTCCAAATGCCATCGCTGCCACTGCTGCGATCACGACCCCGATCGCTGTTCCAAGGATCGCAGACACTGTTTTGCTCGAATATCCACCAAGAAGTCCTAATGTTACAATCGTTGTCAACACTGCTACAATGATCGTCAACACGATCGGTGAAATTCCCCGATACATCATCGGGAACATGATACCAATGATACATGCAAACGCAAATACAAGACTTAAAATAGCATAAACACCTTTTTTCCCACCAATCGCACATACCACCGCTGCAAAGATCAACGCAAATCCATAGATTGCCATGGTACGGTCCTGACTATATACGGTAAATCCTACATTTGTTCCACTTTTATTTACGATCACGATGATCCTTGCTCCTACTTTACAGTCAGCTCCAAATAAAGTTCCGCTTGGATTGATCGCCTGTTTTTCTTTTCCTTTGTAGGTTCCCGTTGTCATTTTAACCAGGACTTTCTGCGTTCCATAACGACTTCCGTCTTCTGCAAGATTATCTTTGATGATCTTTGTTACAACTGCTTTTTCATATTTTTGTCCTTTATAGGATGCCAATGGCGTTTTCTGAAACTGGTTGCATTTGACTATGATCCCTGCAAACAAACACACTGCTATTGCGAGGATCAAGATTTTTTTCCATGATACTGCTTTTTCCATAAGTTGTCTTCTTTCTATAAATCGTAGCCTTTTATTTATAAAGAAAAATCAGAGAATGCCTGTGTCCGGATCTATCATTCCGGGCGCAGGCTTTTGCTCTGTCTGATAAATTAAGTTACGACACTAATTCTTTATCATCTCTATTTGATTGTTGCTTTTTTGGCTGTGCTGTAGGCTCCATAAATACGTTTTCCATTTACTGTTTTGTAAGAACGGACTTTGACGTAATATTTTTTCCCTTTTTTCAGACCTTTGATCTTGTAAGATGTTGTTGTTTTCGCTTTTCTTACTGTCTTTTTACCTGTAAATTTCTTGTTTGTAGAATATACAACTTGATATCCTGATGCTTTCGTATTCTTTTTCCATTTGATCGTTAGCTGTTTTTTGATCTTATTTACTAAAGAAATACTCTGTTTCTTTGGTGCTACAGTCACTGTAACTGTTTTGGAAGCTGCTTTGTAGTCTGTAGTTGCTGCTGCTTTGACTGTGATCTTGGCAACTCCTGGTCCTTTGACTGTTACTTTTCCTGCGGCATCAACTGTTGCAACTGCTTTGTTTGATGTTGTGTAAGTGAGTTTTCCATTTCCATTTGTTTTTGCATTTAATTTAAATGCTTTGGATGTTTCACTCTTCTTATAAGATGCTGTTGCTGTGATCGTCTGGTCTTTTGTCTGTACTGCTGTTGTATCATCTTTCTTTGTTGTATTTGAGTTCGCATCATCTTTTTTGGTCTCTTCTGCTTTCTTCACGATCTTATATGAAGATGATCCGTCTAATACTTTTCCTGTGTCCGCATCGTATGTTGTAACTTCAAAGGAGTCATCTGTTACATTGACTACAGAATAACTTGGTGTCCATGTCTGGCTTCTCTCAGAAATGAAATCCTGTTTTGCTGTGATCAGATTGTAGAATTTAGATCCTGTTGCTGAGTTTGCTTCTAAATATACAGTTCCTTTTGGATTTACAACCGTTCCACCTTTTGTTGTATCAACGATTTCGTAGCAGTTGTTTTCTTTTGCGTAATTTGCTGTATTTTCTGTTTTTGCGAATTTATCATGTGCCTGCCCATCACTCTGTAACTGATATGTTCTGGAGTATGTATGGTCATGTCCCTGAAGTACAACATCAATATCATATTTATCCATTAATGGTGTTAACTGTGTTCTTAAAACCATTCCGTCAGAATCTGAATGATCATATCCTGATCCATAAATGTCCTGGTGGAACATTACAACTTTCCATTTTACATTTGGATTTTCTTTGATCGCTTTACGCATAACATTTTCGTGAGTTGCACAGTTGTAATTGTTTGTGTCTAATACGATAAACAATGTATTTCCATATGTGTAATAATAGTCTGTTCCTGCTGCTGTCTTTCCTTCTGTATACTTTGCTGTGTTTCTATATCCACCTGTATCAAATGCATTTGGATTGTTGTAATGCATCTCATACTGTGCTGATCCAGAATCGTGGTTTCCGATCGTTGTTGCTACTGGAAGAGATCTTAAAGCATCTGCTCCAAGGTAACCTGCATACTGTTTTTCATTGTTATTGTTATTTACCTGATCTCCTGCGGATGCAACAAAACTTAGATTTGGATTCTGTTTTACCGCGTTATTTAATACGTTGTTCCAGTTATAACTATCATTTCTTGCTGCATAGTTATTATCTTTCATCGCATCTCCTTCAGTACTTGTCTGTCCTGAAGATGCTCCGATCTGAGGATCTCCTACATATAAGAAAGAATAATTTTTAAATGATTTTGTAGAATATTTCTGTACATCCTGATATTTTCCGTTCTGGAATACCTGATAGTAGTAAGTTGTATTTTCTTTCAGGTCATTTACAGATGCTTTGTTTGAATAGTACTGAACACCTTCGATCGCTACTGCCTGTGTCTGTTTTCCTTCGACTTCTTTTGCATCAGACATATCTGCTTTTGTTGCGATCTTAACTTTTGGTGTTTCTTCTGTCCTGCTGTAGTATGCAAAATTAAGCTGTGATTCTGTTGCTCCTGGTGTTAGGGATACATTTTCATAATTTGTGCTGTATTTATCCCAGTTTGCTTTCCATGTGGACCAGCTTTCTGTTTTAGAAGCAGATGCATCATTCCGATGTTCTGTCGCTGCGCTGACTGTTGATGAAAGGATTGGAGATGCCATCATAACTCCGCCTGCTAACATCATGGCTGATACAGTTGCTTTTGCTGCATATTTTTTTGCATTTCTTGCTATGTTTCTGCGAATTGTTCTCACAATAAGATCCTCCTTTGATATAGTCAATCATTCTCTGTTGTGTTTAACTATAAACTTGTGAGATTAAGAAAAGGTACATGGGAATGATAAGTTTTTGTAAAATTTTTTAATTGTATGACGGGAATGTGTCGAGTATTCATAAAAAGATAAAGAAAGATAGCGGTACGAAAAACGAATTCCATTGACGGATTTTTTGCAAAACGCTGATCCGCCAACACTCCTGCACAACTCACTGCGTTCAAACAGTGCCCGTGTTGGCTGCGATTTTGCAAAAAATCCTATGGAATTCTACCATTTCGTACCGCTATCTTTCTTTATCTTTTTATGAATACCTGAAGACATTCTTGTATAAAATTAATAAAATTCAAGCTGATGGGTGTATGTTAAACGTTATCGTTTTTTAATTTTTATAGAAGCAGACAGATATTATTAATGCTAATACAGTAAAACATACACACTGTGTAGTGGTTTGAATAGACTTCATGTGTATATGACAGAAATAAAAGAAAAACAAATATTTAAAAGAATGCGGAGTTGCCACCGGATTCTTTTAAATATTTGTTTTTCTTTTATTTCTGTCATATACATGCAAGCCTACATACAAAAACGCCAAAGACATTATTCACGGAATGTGATTTCTCCTGTTTTCTCGTCCATAGCATCTACGATCGCAAGGGATTCTAAGTGTGTCTGTTTTCTTAAGAAATCTCCACCTGGCTGGAATCCTTTCTCAATCACGACTCCTGCTCCGACCAGTTCTGCTCCGGAATCTTTGACTAATTTCGCTAATCCTTCTAAGGCTTTACCGTTGGCAAGGAAATCATCGATCAGTAATACACGGTCTCCTTCTCCTAAGAATTCTTTGGATACAATGATGTCGTAGACTCTTCCATGTGTGAATGATTCTACCTTTGTTGTATATACATCTCCCGCGATGTTCTTTGTCTGGGTTTTCTTCGCAAATACGACTGGTACATCAAAAATCTCTGCCACAACACATGCGATTCCGATTCCTGATGCTTCGATCGTAAGGATCTTATTGATATCTTCGCCTTCAAAACGTTTCTTAAATTCTTTACCGATCTCACGGAATAATTTTACATCCATCTGATGATTCAAAAAGCGGTCTACTTTGAGGACATTTCCTTCTTTCACGACTCCATCTTTTCGAATTCTCTCTTTTAATAATTCCATCACTTGGCCTCCACGCTCTTTTGTATTTTAAATAATATTTTAACTACTTTTTCCTCGCTTTGCAAGCATTGCTTGCATTTCTTTTGGATAATCTATATCGCAAAGTTCAGTTTCTTCCAACACCTTGAAGAATCTGGCATTTTCTATGTGTTTTTTGAGAATTTTCTTGCCACCTTGATCTTTTGTAAGCGATAACAATTCCCGTTTATATTTCTTTGAGAACCATACAGGATTCCCAAGGTTTTCTTCTGTTCTGACACAGCCGAGTTCACAAAATTCATCTGCCATAAAAGAGAGAAATCTTTCGATTGTCTCTCTTTTCATATTTGGCTGGTCTGCTACGAAAAATGCATAGAATTCTGCATCTTTCGCTGCTTTGATCCCTGCTTTGATCGACCATGAAATCCCATATTTACTTTCTGGACAAAATACTGTTGTTATTGGATCATATTGCGTTTGCTTCACAATTTCCTGATACTGTGTGACAACAATGATCTCAAATTCTTCATGTTCTTTGCATAGGTCGATCAATCGGTCCAATCCGTAACGATACATTGGCTTGGTTCCGATCATTTGCAATAATTTATTCTCCTGACCGAAACGTTTGCTGTTTCCTGATGCAAGATAAATGACTGCTGCTTTTATTTTATCCATGTTATATTATTCTTTCTCCAATAATCCCATAACGATCTTTTCACTGGTGATCGGCAATTCTCGGATCCATAATCCGGTTGCATTAAATACAGCATGGGCTAATGCTGGAGATGGTGTGTTGATAACGATCTCTCCGATAGATTTTGCTCCAAATGGTCCTGTTGGCTCATAACTGCTCTCGAATTCTACACGAAGCTTACCAACATCGACTCTTGCTGGAACTTTGTACTGCATGAAAGAATTTTGTTTTACATATCCATTTGGTGTGTAATCAACACCCTCATACAATGCCATTCCGATTCCCTGACCGAGCCCGCCTTCTACCTGAACTCTTGCAAGATTTGGATTGACTGGTGTTCCACAATCTACGACTGCGACATAATCTAAGATTTCAATATGTCCTGTCTCTTTATCAAGCTCAATCTCAACCATTCCTACCATAAATGGTGGTGGGGATACCGGAGAACTGTTTGTCTCTGTCACCTGGAAAGTTTCATTATTGTTGCACATAGATGCTGTTGCGATGTCCACTAATGAAACTTCTTTGCCGCTCTCTGCATCTCTGACTTTCTTTCCGTCAAATTCCAGAGTATCTGTATCTGCAACTTCCATCATCTCAGCTGCCTTATTGAAAATATGTCCCTTTAATTTTTCGCAGGCACGTTCCACTGCTTTTCCTGTGACGTAGGTAGAACTTGATGCGTAAGATCCAGAATCGTATGGTGATGTATCTGTATCTGCTCCGCTGACCATGATATCATCAATAGAACATTCCAGACATTCTGCCGCCATCTGGGCCAGGATCGTATCACATCCAGTTCCCATATCTGCTGCAGCAATAGAAAGTGTATACAATCCATCGTCATTTAATTTGATCGTTGCAGAACCAACGTCAACGCCAGAAATACCGGAGCCCTGCATCGCCATTGACAGTCCGACACTTCGAACTTTTCCATTTCCCATATCTTTGCATGGATATTTTTCATCCCATTTGATCATCTCTTTTGCACGGGCAAGGCATCGATCCAAAGCACAGCTGTTTGCTGTTTCTCCATAATATGCTGGCATCACATCGCCTTCACGGACCATGTTCATCTCACGGATCTTCGTTGGGTCCATTCCTATCTTAGCTGCAAGTTCACTGACTGCTGATTCCAGCGCAAACACACCCTGTGTCGCACCATATCCACGATAAGCCCCGGCTGACATACGATTTGTATACACAACATCATATGCAAAACGATGTGCTTCCAGATCTCGATATAATGGAATTGATTTATGCCCAGATAATCCTACTGTTGTTGGACCATGTTCTCCATAGGCTCCTGTATTGGATAATGTATAAACATCGATCGCACGGATCTTTCCATTCTTGTTTGCTCCGACACGAACTGTTACCTGCATCTCATGTCTTGGTGAAGATGCGATCTGAGACTCTTCTCTTGAAAAAATGATCTTGGATGGTTTCTTTGTCATCCATGTGACAAATGCTGGATATACTTCGGAGATAGAACTCTGTTTTGCTCCAAATCCTCCACCGATTCTTGGTTTTGATACACGAATCTTTGATTTTGGAATGCATAATGCATTGGATAAGATCCTTCGTACATGGAATACGATCTGTGTGGAACTAACAACGTTCAATCTTCCATATTCATCAATAAAACAATAAGTTCTGAATGTCTCCATCATTGCCTGCTGATTTGCTTTTGTATGATATGTATGTTCTACAACCACGTCGCAATCTGCTAATACCGCATCGACATCTCCTTCGTGTGTTTCTTCTGTTGCACACAAGTTTTTCTTATTATCTGCACCAATATTACATAATGCTTTCCAGTTATCTTCTGGATGCACTAACGGTGTGTCTTTATCCATTGCCTTACGTGGATCTAAGTTTGCTGGCAGTACTTCGTATTCCACACGTAACATCTTGAGTGCCTGATCAACACACTTTTCATTCTCTCCGGCAACGATCGCAACAGGATCTCCAACATAACGGACATGCTGATCCAGAATCTGTCTATCATATGGGCTTAATTCTGGATATGTCTGTCCTGCCATCGTAAAACGTTCCTGTGGCACATCTTCCCATGTATAAATTGCCTCAATCCCTGGCACTTTCATAGCAAACTGGGTGTTGATCGATTTGATCATTGCGTTCGCATATGGACTTCGAAGTAATTTCACGATCAGACATTCTTTTGGTGCCTTATCATTTGTAAATACAGGTTTCCCTGTCACAAGTGCCATAGCGTCTTTTTTCATGATCGGCTGGTTAACTACTTTCATTCGGCACCTCCATCTTTATTTTTCTTATATTCCAAAAAGTCTAAGATCCCTCGAAGCTGTCCTTCATATCCAGAACATCTGCAAAGATTCCCCGCAAGGTATTCTTTGATCTCTTCTTCACTCGGATCTGGAATCTCTCTAAATAATGCGATCGCATTCATGATCATTCCTGGGTTACAAAATCCGCACTGTTCAGCCCCTTGGTTCGCAATAAAAGCTCCAAACTCAGCTGCTTCTTCCTGCAGTCCTTCTAAAGTATCGATCTTATGTCCATCAACTCTTGCTGCAAGAATGGAACATGATAAGATTGGCTGGTCATCCATAAATACCGTACATAATCCGCAATTTGATGTCTCGCATCCACGTTTCACACTGTAACAACCAAGATCTCTGACAAGATCGATCAGGAGAGTGTCTGCATCAATCTGTGGGGTTACTTTCTTTCCATTTAATGTAAATGTAAGTACTTACCTGAATTATGGGAAATTGTCAAAAAATTCTTGAACTTGTGAAAAAAAAGGCCTATGATTAAAAAGTATAAATGGGAGGTAGGATTTATATGTCACTATTTTTAGGACCAATGAGACAGCATATCCGTGGTAAAAAAGAATTGACAGAAAAGTCTGAATTATTACATCTTATGCCTAAAAAGGAAGTCTATATTCCTTTGGTTGCAGGCCGTACTTTAGACTTTGATATTCTTGTCGAAGAGGGTGATACTGTATCGGTTGGAACAAAACTGGCTGAAACAAAGTCAGGTTTTTATGTGCCAATTTATTCAAGTGTTTCTGGAACTTACAAAGGAATTGTTAAGCGTATGCACAATTCTATGCGTCCACAAAATCACATGGTGATTGAATGCAATTTTAAACAAACGAAAGTTCAATCTTTTGCGCCATTAGACTGGCAAAGTGCTACTCGCCAAGAGTGTGTTGATTTTGTAAAGAATGCAGGTATTGTTGGTTTAGGTGGAGCTGGTTTCCCAACCTATGTAAAATATATGAAACCAGATGGAGTTGATTATGTTTTGATCAATGCCGTTGAATGTGAACCATACATCACAGCCGATTACCGATCTGTCATGGATGATGCCAAAGATTTAGTTACAGGTGCAAAAATCATGAAGAAAATGGCTGAAGCCAAAATGGTTTACATTTGCATCAAAGAATCTCACCCAGATTTAATTGAAAAAGTAAAATCTGTATTGACAGATGCGGCTGGAGTTGAGGTTCGTCCAGTCCCTGATGTGTATCCAATGGGTTGGGAACGTGTTTTAGTGCGTGAAGTATTACATAAAGAATATGGTGGATTACCTGCAGAAGCGGGTGCTATCATTGGAAATGCTTCAACTGCCATCGCGATTGCGAAAGCCTTTGAAAAAGGAGAAGCCATCACACAAAAGAATCTAACGGTTAGTGGTGAATGCGTAAAGGATCCTCATAACGTATGTGTACCAGTTGGTATGCCTGTTAGTGAAATCATCGAAGCTTGTGGTGGATATACACAAGATGCTGTCCGCTTGATTTCAGGTGGACCTATGATGGGTAAAACCATTGTCAATGATATGTTCGTCGTTGATCGTGCTATGAATGCATTAACTGTACTTCCAGCTGCAAACGATGATGCGATCGCATGTTTACGTTGTGGTAAATGTAGTGATCATTGTCCAAGTGGTTTACAGCCAGTAAGAATTACAGCTGCATTAAAAGCCAATGACGTTGACGAAATGTCAAAACGTGGCGTTATGAGTTGTATCGAATGTGGAATGTGTACATATATTTGTCCATCTCATATCGATGTAACTGAAAATGTTCGTAAGGCAAAACGTATTGTTATGCTTAAGAAAAAGTAGGGAGGATTCAAATGAAATTTACTTTTCATGTAAGTCCAAGCATTAAGAATAACTTGTCAACACAACGTATCATGAAAGAATTATCTTTAAGTTTACTTGTTGTGTTTGCAGCAGCCGTTATTTACTATGCCTCTGCATGGGGAGCTAGTGCTGCTTTACATTGTGTTCTTTTATTAGCTTGTTCTTTAATTACTACATTCGTTTGCGAATCCATTTTCGCAAAGATTATGAAGAAAGATGTTAAAACTTTCTTAAAGAGCTCATTTGGATGGGTAACAGCTATCATTTTAACTTTAATGGTACCTGTGAATATGTCTTGTTATGCAGTTATTATTGCGA
>OHFY01000543.1_pt1 | contig 16889 bp, 9 predicted proteins | sample 1567681 | NCBI WGS metagenome assembly OHFY01 (sample SAMEA3879512, study PRJEB24766) | human gut metagenome | biome: human-associated habitat; feature: feces | place: USA | collected 1985/1987 | reverse complement strand
AACAGGTAACAGAGGCTGTGAAAGCGGAGACAACAGAAAACAGGGAAAATCGAGGAAACCGAGGAAACAGAAAGCCTGCAGTCAAATGGCTGATCGTCGGACTGATTGTCAGTCTGGCAGCTTCCGGCATTTTTACTGCCTGTTACGGAATCTTCGAGCGCAGGGCGGAGAGCAGGAGAAATGAACAATACATTGCGGATCCGCTGGAGACGTCGAATACGATTACTTATCTGTATCAGAACTGCTATCTGCTCTACCGTGATCTGTACAACAAAGAACACCAGACTTCCTTAAGCTATGGAGAATTATATATGCAGTCCACGGAGGGGAATGAATGGCTCAATGATGACCAGAAGCGGGCAGAAATGGCGGACGGAGATACGGAGGACCTCACCATACCGGAAGGAGAAGATCCCGAAGACTATGTAGCCCAGGGAAGCTTTGCAGTACAGACCAGGGAATACCTGGAAGAGCACTTCAATACCCTGGAAAGCTCCTTTGGTCAGCTGAATAATTTGTATGATTATAGGATCCGGGATACTAAGACCGGAGAGATCCTAAGTAATCTGGCGGATACGGATATTGTGGCGGAGGACCAGAGCTTTTATCTGACTTTTGTATTTGACGACTATGGAAATGATGCCACCTTAGGGAATACGGTGATCGGATCGGATACGACAACCCTTCGCAAGACAGCGGCGGAAGTGATCCGTAATTGTGGTCTTACGCGAATGGTGGATGCCAATATGGGCAGCGAAATCTCTGCCGGTCATAATACCATGTTCCGGCTGGAAATGCCGAGAAATTGTGAGATCACCTACTGCATCTCCAGACAGGCGGCACAGAGCCTGGGACAGAACGGTCAGTATATTTATTATGATCAGGACATGAACAATGTCAGTGTTTACTTTTCCATGGGAGACCAGTATACATCCTACTATCTGTCCGGATGCCAGCAGATGTTTCTGATCCTGTGTCTGTTGATCTTCCTGCTGGCGCTTGTATTGCCGGGACTTGAGGAAGAGAGAGCCTGGGAGAAGGTGGTTCTGCTGAAGCTGCCTGTCGAGGCGATCGTTGTGATCCTTGTGGTGATCGCCGGCATTGGAAGTGAACAGGTGGTAGGACTGGTATCCTGGGTAAGGAGCGGTCATGCGCTGAACACGGTTTTACAGGGAAACAGTGCGCAGATACAGTTATTAACCATAATACTGACCTATGCATTAAATGTTCTGGCGGTGGCAGCCTTGTTTTTCATTGCCTGGTGCTTGGGAGTATCCCTGCGGGCAATGCGGGTTCAGGGAGCCAGAGCGTATTTGAGACAGCACAGCTTGTGCTATCTGTTAGTGCCTTTCTGGAAAAAATTGTGGAGAGGAATGAAGAAGGGATTCTCCATTGGCAGGGATAAGGTGGTGGATGTCTATCATGATGCAGAGCATTTTGATGTGACGAAGGATGCCAAAAAACTGATCCTGCGGATCGTATTGTGGAATGCCCTGATTCTGGTGATCGTATGCAGCCTTCCTCTGGGAGGAGTGACGATCGCAGTCATTTATTCTGTGGTACTGTATTTTGTACTGCGGCGTTATGTCAGCAAATTGCAGAAAAAGTACGGATTGCTGTTAAAGGCCACCAATGAGATCGCTCAGGGTAATCTGAACGTGACCATAGAGGAAGATCTGGGCGTGTTTGAACCCTTTAAACCGCAGATCTACCGGATCGAGGAAGGCTTCCGTAATGCGGTGGCGGAGGAAGTGAAGAGCCAGCGGATGAAGTCGGAACTGATCACGAATGTATCCCACGATCTGAAGACGCCACTGACAGCTATCATTACTTATGTAAAGCTGCTGCAGGAGCCGGGAGTGACGCAGGAGCAGCGCAAGGAGTATCTGGAGACGCTGGATCGGAAAGCTTTGCGGCTGAAAGCACTGATTGAAGACCTGTTTGAAGTCAGCAAGGCAAATTCCCGGAATATCACGCTTGATATCCGCGATGTGGATATCGTAAGCATGGTCAAGCAGGTGGAATTCGAGATGGAAGACAAGCTGACGGATGCCGGACTGGAAGTGCGGATGAGCCTGCCGGAAGAGAAGGTCATCGTGCCGTTGGACAGTCAGAAAACCTTCCGTATTTTTGAAAATCTGTTTGGCAATATTGCCAAGTATGCGTTACCCGGCACCAGAGTCTATGTCAACGGTTTCACGGCAAAAGAGGATGTGACGATCATCTTAAAAAATATCACGGCACAGGAGTTGTCCGTATCCGGAGAGGAACTGACGGAACGGTTCGTCAGAGGAGACACCTCACGTAATACCGAGGGCAGCGGACTGGGGCTGGCCATCGCCAAAAGCTTCACGGAACTGCAGAGCGGCAAATTCCGGATCGAACTGGACGGAGATCTGTTCAAGGTGGTATTGACCTGGAAAGTGAAGCGGGAAGATGGCAGAAACAGTGCGGCAGAAGAAGGCATGAGCACTGAAATACCGGAAAAACAGGAACTGCAATCATAAAAAGTATTATGATGCTAGGTTAAAATAAATCAATAATTTAAAGCTAAAACATCCACATTTACGTAGAAATATGTTAAATGTGGATGTTTTCAATTGCAAATGAGTGTGCTACAATAATGAAAACTTCAAAGAGAAGTATTACGGATCTGAAGTGTGGAACAGCTGTGCAGAACGCACAAGCTGTATGAAGAGAAAAAGGAGCAGTAAACAATGGGAATGACAATGACACAGAAGATACTTGCCCGTGCAGCGGGTCTTGAGCAGGTACAGGCAGGACAGCTGATCGAGGCACAGCTGGATCTGGTGCTGGGCAACGATATCACCAGTCCGGTGGCAATCAAGGAAATGGATAAAATGAAGGTACAGGGAGTGTTTGATAAGGATAAGATCGCACTGGTACCGGATCATTTTGTTCCCAATAAGGATATTAAATCTGCGGAGCACTGCAAATGTGTCCGTGAGTTTGCAAGACGCAATGAGATCACCAATTATTTCGAAGTAGGAGAGATGGGTATCGAACATGCACTGCTTCCCGAGAAAGGACTTACCGTAGCCGGAGATGTGATCATCGGTGCGGATTCCCATACCTGTACTTACGGTGCTTTGGGAGCATTTTCCACCGGTGTGGGAAGCACGGATATGGCAGCCGGTATGGCTACCGGCAAGGCATGGTTCAAAGTACCTGCGGCGATCAAATTCAATCTGACCGGCAAACCCGCAGAATGGGTCAGTGGTAAGGATGTGATCTTACATATCATCGGCATGATCGGTGTGGACGGTGCACTGTACAAGTCTATGGAATTTGTAGGGGACGGTATCGCCAATCTGTCCATGGATGACCGTTTCACCATTGCCAATATGGCCATTGAGGCCGGTGGAAAGAACGGTATTTTCCCTGTTGACGACATCACCCGTGAATACTGCAACGGCAGATATCAGGGTACCCCTGTCGAATACACGGCAGACGAGGACGCTGTTTATGACGAGGAGTACACAATCGACCTTTCAACTCTCCGTCCGACAGTTGCATTCCCGCATCTCCCCGAAAACACAAGAACAGTTGATGAAATCGGCGAAAAAGAAGTTAAGATTGACCAGTGCGTAATCGGTTCATGCACAAACGGCAGAATTTCAGACCTGCGTGCCGCCGCAAACATTCTCAAGGGCAAGAAGATTGCAAAGAATGTTCGTTGCATCATCTTCCCCGGCACACAGCAGATTTGGCTTGACGCTATGCACGAAGGTCTTTTTGATATCTTCATTGAGGCAGGCGCAGTTGTTTCAACACCGACTTGCGGTCCGTGTCTTGGCGGTCATATGGGTATTCTTGCCGCAGGCGAAAGAGCAATCTCAACAACTAACCGTAACTTTGTCGGCAGAATGGGTCATGTTGACAGCGAAGTTTATCTTGCAAGTCCGGCTGTTGCCGCCGCAAGTGCTGTCGCAGGCTACATCATTGACCCCGAAAAGGTATAAGAAAGGCAGGTAACAAACAATGAACGCAAAAGGTACTGTACACAAGTTCGGCGACAATGTGGATACCGATGTAATTATCCCTGCTCGCTACCTTAACACCGCATCTCACAAGGAGCTTGCGGCTCACTGCATGGAGGACATTGACGCAGATTTCGTAAATAAGGTTAAAGAGGGCGACATTATGGTTGCCGAAAAAAACTTTGGCTGTGGTTCTTCCCGTGAACACGCACCAATCGCAATCAAGGCAAGCGGAATTTCATGTGTAATCGCATCAACCTTTGCAAGAATTTTCTATCGTAACTCAATCAACATCGGTCTTCCTATTCTTGAATGTGATGAGGCGGCAAAGGATATCAAAGAGGGCGACACAGTTTCCGTAAACTTTGACACAGGCGTCATCACCAACGAAACAACAGGCAAAACATATCAGGCTGAGCCGTTCCCCGAGTTCATTCAGAACATCATCAAAAAAGGCGGTCTCATCAACTCGATTATGTAATCCGTTGATTTTAATTTATAATTATAACAGAACAACAAACGGCAGACTTGTAAATAAGTCTGCCGTATTTTTAGTTTGTAAAAACAGTCTTTTATGAGAGAAACAAAAATGCCCGAGCGCTGTTTGTACAATCCAATGTAGCGGCAAACCGTGCAAGCTTTCAATGAAAATCCATATAATCATTACATTAATATACAAAACAACCCCGACAGATTTTGCTCTGTCGGGATTGTTGCTTATAATATTATTTTCTTGTAATTGACCAGCCTGTTGCGTTGTAACCGCTGATTGTCTTGCCGTTTTTGTCGATGCAACGGAGAGTGTATGTAACCTTCTTGCCCTTCTTTGCACCGGAGTCTGTGAAAGATGTTGAAGTTGTGTCCTTTACCTTTGTCCAACTTCCGCCTGCATATTTTCTGTAAAGTCTGTAGCCGTATACACCTGCAACCTTGCCCCATGTTACGCTTACACCCTTTGAAGTGTTTGTAAGCTTTGTGATTTTTGGTGCAACGGGTGCATATTTTTTCGACCAACCCTTTGAATTGTAACCGCTTACTGTGTTGCCGTTCTTGTCAATACAACGGATTGTGTATGTCTTTGTCTGATTTGCAGTTACAGCAGAATCCGTAACGCTTGTAGCTGTTGTGTCCTTAATCCGTTTCCAACCGTTAGAAGTCTTTTGGTAAACTCTGTAGCCGTATACACACGGATTTTTGTCCCATTTAATTTTAACACCGCCGGAAGTATTTTCAAAACCTGATATTTGCGGGGTTGTGGCAACGAATTTTTTTGACCAGCCTTTTGAATTAAATCCGCTTACGGTATTTCCGTTCTTATCAATACAACGGATTGTGTAAGTTTCGGTTTTTCCTGCACTTATATTCTTATCAATAAAGCTTGTTGCGGTTGTATCTTTAAATCTTTTCCAGCCACCGTTTGAAGTTTTTTTGTAAAGTCTGTAACCGTAAACTCCTGCAACTTTGTTCCAACTGAGCTTGATACCGCCTGAAGTGTTTTCAAGCTTTGAAATTGTCAGAGCAACAGGAGTGTATTTTTTCGACCAACCCTTTGAGTTGTAACCGCTGACAGTATTGCCGTTCTTGTCAATGCAACGCATTGTGTAGGTTTTTGTCTGATTTACGCTTACCGCTGAATCGGTATAACTTGTTGCAGTTGTGTCCTTAATTCGTTTCCAACCGTTTGAAGTTTTCTGATAAACTCTGTAACCGTAAGCACCCGAAACTTTATTCCAGCTTATTTTGATACCGCCCGAAGTATTTTCAAGTTTTGAAATTGACGGTGTCTGCAAAGTTTTATCAAGTGCAACAAAGTTAAAGCTGTTTTTCTTAGCGTAAGATTCTGCGACAGTACCTCTGTAACCCTTAACAGTAAAATCTTTAGCCTTGTTTATTTTATAATTATCAAAATCAAAAACAAAGCCGATTGCATAATCGTCTATTTTAGTTACATTTTTCTCAATTGTAACTGTTTTAAGATTTGAGTTATCAAGTAGCATACCGTAACTTCCGACATAACCATTGCATAGTTCTTTTAATGAAGTAGGTGTTGTATAGGCAGAATCCTTTTTGTTATACGGATAAAGAATAATTTTAGTCTTATTCTTGTCATACCAAATACCGTTTTCAGAGGTATAGTTTTTATTATTGAGGTTGACATTCACCTTTTCAAGCGAAGTACATCCTGCAAATACCTGTCCGCCTACTGTTTTCAAATTGCTTCCTATATTAACACTCTTTAATTCCGAACATCCTGCCATTGCTATATTATCCATAGTTTCAAGACTTGTACAATGCGATAATGCACCCATTCCGATTTCGGTCAAATTCTTTGAAAGCTCTATATTTTTCAAATTGGTGCAATAAGAGAAAGCAAGTCCGTCAAGAACCGTAACGCTGTCGGGAACAGTAATGTTTGTCAAACTTGAACAATTAGAAAAAGTCCATGATTCAATGCGTTTGACACCGTCAGGAATATTTACATTTTTCAGTCCCTCACAATCTAAAAATGCCCAATTACCGATTCTGTTTACTGTTTCGGGAATTTTCACACTTGTCAGATTCTTTTCTTCATAAAAAGCATAACCCGAGATATTGGTAATGCCCGACTTGAGGGATAATTCTGTATTTTTAGGCATATCGCCTTTGTAACCGTAAGCACTCTTGCCTATATATACCACACCGTCAGGCTGACTGTTAAGCCACTTTGTTTTTTCAAAAGCTCTTCCGCCGACATATGGTAAATCATCCGAAACTGTAACACTTGCAAGATTTTCACAACCTGAAAACGCATACTCGCCCACACTTGTAACACTCTGAGGAATTGTTATTTCCGAAAGTTTTTTACACTCAACAAAAGCAAAAGCGCCGATACTTTTCAAGGTTTCCGAGAAATTAACGCTTGTAAGTTTTTCACAAGAGCCAAAAGCGTCATTTTCTATTCTTTCAATGCCGTCATTGAAGTTAAGTTTTGTGAGTCCCTGACAATTATAAAAAGCGTACTTGTCAATATGTTTTACACTGCTTGGAATTAAAATGGCGGTAAGATTTGCACAATCTTTAAAAGCCGACTCTGAAATGCTGACTGTATCGGATTTTACAGTAATTTTGGTGTTGCGTGGCATGTCGCCTTTATACTTATACGCTACTTTTCCGACATACACAAGACCGTTCGACTGATTGTTAAACCACTTTGTGTTATTAAATGCATTTTCACAAACAGTATCAAGATTGCTGGAAAATTTAATTTTCTCAAGTTTTATACAGCCGTTAAAAGCAGAAAATCCAATTGTTGTAACTCCGTTCGGAATGGTAACGCTTGTAATAATTCCGTTGTCACTCAATGCACCGGTATCAATTTGTTTTACCGTGTGACCGTTAATTGCCGAAGGAATGGACAAAGATGATGCCATACCGTCATAGTCAGTAATTGTACACGAATTATCGTCTTCTATTTTGTATTGAAAATCACCATAGGTAAGTTCATCGTCCTCCGATGCGTTTACCGTAATCGGAGCAACAACAATTATACTTAAAAGCATAGTAATCGTCAGAAATACAGATGTTAAACATTTAATCTTTGTTTTCATAAATAAGCCTCCTTAAAATATAATACTCGTTGTCTGTCAACTCGATTATACACCTTGATATTTGCAATTGTCAATGAAATTATTTTTAATTTCAAAGCATTTTTATGAATGTTATAGAAATTCACATTGCTTTTTTAATATGTCATACCAAAAAGCATCGGACAAATAATGATTGAATTTTTTGTTATGATAACATCATATAAAATTCGCAAAGCAAAGGTCATAATGTAGGGGAGAACCGTGTTCTCCCGCTCGTGTGCATTGCACACGATTGAACGCTGTGCGTTCAAATTATACACAACTCATCACCTTTTCATCAAAAATCTATTAAACAAAAACATTCATCACGCTGGCGGATAATATCCGCCCTACAGTATATCAACAACTTTGTAACATTTATATAATATGTGACGACAAAAAAGCCTCCCGAACAAACGGGAGGCTTGAATGCTTTTACGCACAAATATTTAAAGTAAAACCTTTTAACAAATTACTTCTTGTAAGATGTGTGCCAGATTTCCTTAGCATACTGGAGGATTGTACGGTCAGATGAGAACTTACCTGCATTTGCAATGTTGATAAGGCACTTCTTACCGAATTCCTTACGGTTAGCATACTCTGTGTTAGCTCTGATCTTTGTATCAACATAATCGGGAAGGTCATAGATGAGGAAGTAGTTATCAGCCTTCTGCCATGAAGAATCCTTGAGGAGTGAATCATGGAGTTCCTTGAAGCTGCCCTCGCCCTGAGCGCCGCCGTCATCAAATGTGCCGTCGATAAGAGTATCAACAACTCTCTTAATTTCCGGATTAGCGTCATAAAGAGCCTTTGGATGGTAGCCTTCCTTCTTCATTCTCTCAATATCCTCAACCTTTGCGCCGAAGATGTACTCGTTCTCAATGCCTGCGCACTCAGCGATTTCAACATTAGCACCGTCAAGTGTACCGAGTGTAGGAGCACCGTTGAGCATGAACTTCATGTTACCTGTACCCGATGCCTCAAGACCTGCTGTTGATGTCTGCTCAGAAAGGTCAGCAGCAACAACAATCTTCTCAGCGTAAGATACATTGTAGTTAGAAATGAAGTAAACCTGAAGGAGATCCTTTGTTTCGGGATCGTTGTTTACAAGCTTAGCAATCTCGTTGATGTACTTGATGATTGCCTTTGCTCTTGCATAACCCGGAGCAGCCTTTGCGCCGAAGATAAATGTTGTAGGAGTCCAGTTTTTAAGCTTCTTATCCTTCAATCTGAAGTAGATTGTCATGATTGAGAAAGCGTTGAGGAGCTGTCTCTTGTACTCGTGAAGTCTCTTAACCTGAATATCATAGATTGAATCGGGATTTACATCGTAGCCGTCCATCTTCTTGATGTAGTCTGCGAGCTGCTGTTTCTTCTTCTTCTTGATATTGTTGAACTTTGTGATTGTTCTTGTGTCAATGCAGTCATTGAGCTTTTCAAGAAGTGAAAGGTCTGTAAGCCATGCATCTGAGCCAACCTTCTCTGTGATAAGAGCAGAAAGCTCAGGGTTGCAAAGACCGAGCCAACGGCGCTGTGTAATACCGTTTGTCTTGTTCTGGAATCTCTCGGGATATACCTGATACCACTCTTTGAGTACATCAGCCTTGAGGATTTCTGTGTGAAGCTCGGCAACGCCGTTTACATATGTTGATGCGTATGTTGCAAGTCTTGCCATATGAACAACATTACCGTCGATAATGCGCATCTTAGCCTTTGTATCCTCGTGCACACCCTTGGCAGTAAGCTCTTCCTGGCACTTGTTGGCGATAAGGCAGATAATGTGATAAATCTCAGGAATAACCTGTGTCATAAGGTCAGCAGGCCACTTCTCGAGAGCCTCGCCGAGAACTGTGTGGTTTGTATAGTTAAATGTCTTTCTTGCAATTTCAAAAGCATCGTCAAAGTTGAAGCCTTCGTTCATAAGAAGTCTTACAAGCTCGGGAACACATGATACAGGATGTGTATCGTTAAGCTGAATTGTGTTTTCCTTTGCAAAGAAGCTGAAATCATTGCCGTGCTTCTTCTTATAACGGCGCATAATGTCCTGAAGTGATGCAGAACAGAAGAAATACTGCTGTTTAAGTCTGAGAACCTTGCCCTCATACTTGTTATCGTTAGGATAAAGAACCTTTGTGATGTTTTCGGCATCGTTCTTTTCCTGAACGGCATTGTTGTACTCTGTGTTGTTGAAAGCAGTGAAATCAAAATCGTTTACTGCCTCAGCCTGCCAAAGACGAAGTGTGTTGATGTTTGTTGTCTTACAGCCGATAACAGCCATATCGTAAGGAACAGCCTTAACTGTCTGGCCCTTGAATGATACTGTAACAGCCTCATCCTCAACACGGTTGCACCACGGATCTTCAAATCTCTGCCAGTTATCAGCTGTTTCAACCTGATAACCGTTTTCGATAAGCTGCTTGAAAAGACCGTACTTGTAACGGATTCCGTAGCCGTCAAGCGGTACTTCCTGTGTAGCAGCACTGTCGAGGAAACAAGCGGCAAGTCTGCCGAGACCGCCGTTACCGAGAGCAGCATCGTCGATATCCTCAAATACATTGATGTCAATGCCCTTCTTTTTGAGGAGCTTTGTAACATCTTCAAGAATGCCGAGGCAGTAAAGGTTGTTGTACATCATTCTGCCCATGAGGAATTCTGCAGAGAAATAGTAAGCTCTGCGTTCGCTGTCATGTTTAATCTTGCTTGCTTCCCAGTTGCCTGCGATTTCGCCCATTACTGCTTTGCCGAGTGAGTAGTGAAGCTCAGCGGGTGTGAGCTCTTCAATCTTTTTGCAATACATAGACTGAGCTGTGAGTTCAAGCTTTTCCATAATATTACCCATTTGTTTAGTCCTCCAGTCGTCCGCTTTTTTCAGACATAGTTTTTAATTTATCAGCAAGCTCATCAGTAAGAGCTGCACCATCGAGTCTCCATACCCAGTTTCCGCCGAGTGTTGACGGAATATTCATTCTTGCCTCCTTGCCAAGGCCGAGAATGTCCTGCATAGGTACGATTGCTGTATCTGCCTTGCTTTCATAAGCAACACGGATGAGTCCCCAGTTGAACGGTTCGTCATCAGGCATCTGACAATAACTTCTTGCATAGTTAACGTCCTCGGGTTTAGCTGTTTCAAGCCAGCCCATAACAGTATCGTTATCGTGAGTACCTGTGTAAACAACACAGTTTTCGGTGTATTTATGGGGAAGATAGTCGTTCTCTTCACCACTGTCGAAAGCGAATTCAAGAACCTTCATTCCCGGATAGCCTGTCTGCTCCATAAGCTCGGTTACATCGGGAGTGAGTGTTCCGAGGTCTTCGGCAACAATATCAATCTTGCCGAGTGCCTCTTCCATCATATTAAAGAACTTAATGCGCGGACCTTCAACCCATTCACCGTTGATTGCGTTTTCGGCAGGATAAGGAATTGAATAGTAGCTTGCAAAAGCTCTGAAATGGTCAATACGGGTGATGTCATAAAGCTTTGATGCGGCTTTGATACGCTCAAACCACCACTCATAGTCGGTAGCCTCAAGGTAATCCCAATCATAGAGAGGATTGCCCCAAAGCTGACCTGTTGCCGAGAAGTAATCCGGCGGACAGCCTGCAACTGCGATAGGATCACCGTCGTCATAAAGCTGAAATAGCTCGGGGTTAGCCCATGTGTCTGCACTGTCCATGGCAACATAGATCGGCATATCGCCCAAAATCTTAATGCCGAGACCGTTTACATACGCACGGAAAGATTCCCACTGCTCATAGAATTTGAACTGTACAAACTTCCAGAAATCAACATCATCCTTGAGCTTGCGTTCATAACGCTTCACGGCAGCCTCATCACGCATTTTGATTTCCTCATCCGGCCATTCTGTCCAGGAAACCATGTCAAAGCTCTTTTTAACTGCCATATAAAGTGCATAGTTTTTGAGCCATGAACTGTTTTTACGCTTGAAGGATGTAAATGCCTTCTGGTCACCCTTTTTGAAGTTATCGTAAGCAATCTTCAAAACTTCAAAACGGTTGTTGTAGATTTTCTCATAGTCAACCTCGGCGTCATCTGAGCCCCAGTCACGGCTCATGACCTCTTCCTTAGTCAAAAGACCTTCTTCACAAAGAGTGTCAAGGTCAATGAGGTAAGGATTGCCTGCATAGGTTGAAAAAGACTGATACGGTGAATCACCGTAACTTGTCGGTCCAACGGGGAGAATCTGCCAGATTGTCTGACCTGATTTTTTCAGAAAGTCAGCAAACTTGCGAGCCTCTTTGCCGATGGTGCCGATACCGTAGGGGGATGGAAGCGAAGTAATCGAAAGGAGAACACCTGCGCTTCTAGCCATAAAAATCAACTCCATTCTGACGGACTGTTAAATTTTTTAAATCTGCGAATTCGGGCGCAATTCGCCCCTGAACCCACAGTATCAAGATAATTTTAGCACATAATCTAAATTTTTACAAGTTATTTTTTTAACAACGACAAGTTATTGCAATATACTCAAAATAGTCAGAAAAACAGCGTCAGAAGTTAGTTTTCTTATATAGCCTCTTGAATTTACCATGTTAATACTGCCGCCAAGCATAAGCTTTATTGCATAACTTTTGTCTTTTGTGCTGATTCCGCAATAAACAAGACCGACAGGCTTTTCGGGAGTTCCGCCCGTAGGACCTGCAATTCCCGTTGTACTTACGGCTAAATCCGCACCCGAAACATTTCTTGCACCCTCTGCCATCTGCATTGCCGTTTCAGCCGAAACTGCGCCAAGCACAGACAGCGTTTCGTTTGAAACTCCAAGCACCTTATGTTTCATTTCATTTGCATATGTGCATACGCCAAAATCAAATACCTCGCTTGCACCGCTTACTGCGGTAATTCTTTCGCTTAAAAGACCGCCCGTACAGCTTTCTGCAGTTGCAAGCTTTACACCCTTTTCACGAAGCTTTGCAACAACATTTTCCTGGAGCGTGTCGGAATTGAGATTGTTTTTTCTCAAAAGCCGAACCACATCTGTATCTGTCAGAGTTATCATTAATAATCATCTCCGAAAATTTTTCGTATATCCATATTTTAGCACCGGCATATGAATATTGCAATTATTTTTATTTTTTGATATATTAAATAGAAAAGGAAAGCGCTCACGCAAAAACGCTTAAAAAAGAGGTAATTTTATGGCTTGGTTTTTTACCGAAAAAAATATATTCGGCAACAACTACACCCTTGTCGGAGAAAACGCAAAGCATATTTCTAAGGTGCTGCGTATGCGTACAGGCGATGACATCACCCTTGTTTCTCCGAACAAAACGCAGTATGAATGTAAAATTTCGCTCATCACACAGGGTGAAGTCACGGTTGACATCATCTCACAAAAGCCGTGTGAAAACGAACCCGATGTTTTTGTAACCCTCTATCAGGCTCTGCCTAAGGGTGATAAAATGGATTTCATCGTTCAGAAATGCACGGAACTCGGAATCAGCAGAATTGTGCCGATGATTTCGGCAAGATGTGTTTCCCGTCCCGATGAAAAATCACTGAAAAAGAAGTGTGAACGCTGGCAGAAAATTGCTCTTCAGGCGGCAATGCAGAGTCGCAGAGGCATTATCCCCGAAGTAACTCCGTGCATTTCGTTTAAAGAGGCGGCAGAACAGACAAAGCAGAACGAAAAGACCGTATTTTTTTACGAAATGGGCGGAGAATCCGTCAGAAAAATTCTGAATGGCACAAAGCCTAAAACCGTCGGAATGTTCATCGGCAGTGAAGGCGGATTTGAACAATCTGAGGTTGACAGCGTAACCGCAATCGGCGGTCAGGCGGCAACCCTCGGCAAACGAATTCTCCGTGCAGAAACCGCCCCCCTCGCCGCCCTATCCATTATTATGTACGAAACCGACAATTTTAGTTCGTGAAGACAGTTTGTACAATGCACAACAAATGATGCCCGAGCGTAGCATAGCAGTTGCATATACCGACTCGTCGGCGAGTGCCTCGCACCCCTCTCGTGAAGACAGTTTGTGCAATGCACAACAAATGATGCCCGAGCGTAGCATAGTAGTTGCCTATACAAATTACATTAACTCAACACCAAAATCGGAGGAAAATTTATGACAGGAATTATATGTGCCATGCAGATTGAGGCCGACGGAATTATCGCCCTTTCTCAGAACACACAAACCGAAGAAATCGCAGGAATGAAATTCACCACAGGTACTCTTAACGGCAAGGACATAGCCGTTGTAGTCTGCGGAGTCGGCAAGGTCAATGCCGCCATGTGTGCCGTTGTGCTTATTGAAAAGTTCAATCCCGATGTTGTAATCAACAGCGGTGTGGGCGGTTCACTCTCCCCTCTTGTATCAATCGGAGATATTGTTGTTGCAACAAAATCCGTTCAGCACGATATGAACACAACTGCTCTCGGCGACAGACAGGGCGAGGTTTCGTTTCCTGACGGTACAAAGATCTTTTTTGACTGCGACAAAACAGTAGTTGAAAAGCTCACGCAGGCGTGCAGGACACTCCCCGACACCAAGGTTGAGCAAGGCATTATCGCAAGCGGCGACATATTCGTTTCCGACCGTAAAAAACGCAAAAGAATTGCCGACACATTCGGTGCTCTTGTCTGTGAAATGGAGGGTGCGGCAATCGGTTATGTTTGCTACGCACTCAAAACTCCTTACGGAATCATCAGGGCAATCTCCGATGACCTTGACGAAAACAAGGGTGTTGACTATGAAAAATTCTGCAAACTTGCAAGCAAAAAAACCGTAGGCGCAATATGTGAATATCTCAAAAATGAATAATTACGACCGACTCAAAACGGGGAACGCTTTTGTTTCCCGTTTTTTCTTTTGTAATGAGTTGTCTTTTTCGATTTCTATTGACAATATAATCACATTTGGATAAAATAAAAGGTAACATTGTTTTATGGAATAACACTACATATACAAGGGAGAGATATATATGCAGCTTACAGGTGCAGAAATCATTTGCGAGTGTCTTCTTGAACAGGGTGTTGACACGGTTTTCGGTTATCCGGGAGGTGCGGCACTCAACACATACGATGCGCTCTATAAATACAGCGACAAAATTCGTCACATTCTCACAGCACACGAACAGGGTGCTTCTCATGCGGCTGACGGTTACGCAAGAGCAACAGGCAAAACAGGCGTTGTTATGACAACATCGGGTCCCGGTGCGACAAACATTGTAACAGGCCTTGCAACAGCCAATATCGACAGCATTCCGCTTGTTGCAATCACAGGCAATGTAACAACCGATCAGCTTGGAAGAGACAGCTTTCAGGAAGTTGACATTGTAGACATCGTAAAGCCCGTTACAAAGGCAAGCTTCCTTGTTGAAAAGGTTGAGGATCTTGCCGACACCATACGCAAGGCTTTTGCTCTTGCTCAACACGGCAGAAAGGGACCTGTTCTCGTTGATGTTCCAAAGGATGTAACGGCAAACAAAACAGAGTTTGTACAGACTATTCCCGAAAGACCGAGAACCTTTGAAATCAGAAACCCTGAAAAAGTTCGTGTTGTTCAGGAAATGATTAAAAACGCAAAGCGTCCTATGATTTACGCAGGCGGCGGTATCATCAGCGCTAATGCAAGCGAAGAATTCAAGGCATTTGCAGAGCTTATTGACGCTCCCGTTTGTTGTTCGCTTATGGGGCTCGGCTGTATTCCCGCCGATCATCCGCTCTGCGTCGGCAACATCGGTATGCACGGCGGTTACGAAACAGGTATGGCAACAGCCGAATGTGACCTTATGATTGCGTGCGGTGCAAGATTCTCCGACCGTGTTGCAGGCGACCGTGAAAGGTTCGGCGAACAGGCAAAGATTGTTCAGCTTGAAATTGACGAAAAAGAAATTAACAAGAATGTAAAGGTTGATGAATACATTCTCGGAGATATAAAAGAAATTCTCATTGCACTCACAATCGGTCTTGACCGTCAGAACCATCCGGACTGGCTTGCGAAGATTGAAGAATGGAAGCATCATTTTGACGATAAAAAGCTCCCCGAGTGCGACCTTCCGCTCCCACAGCAGGTTCTTGATACAATCAACGAAATCAAGTGTCCGTCAGACATCATCGCAACAGATGTAGGTCAGCACCAAATGTGGGTTGCACAGTTCAGCAAGATTATGGAAAGCAGAACGCTCCTCACATCGGGCGGTATGGGTACTATGGGTTACGGCATGGGCGCCGCAATAGGTGCGCAGTGTGCCCGTCCCAATGACAGGGTTTGCCTCATCACAGGTGACGGTAGTTTCCACATGAACTTAAACGAACTCGTAACACTGAAGTCCTATGAACTCCCCGTTGTTGTAGTTGTTATGAACAACACGGTTCTCGGCATGGTTCGTCAGTGGCAAAAGCTTTTCTACGGCAGTCGTTTTTCACAGACCGATCCGCACAGAGCAACCGACTTTGTAAAGCTTGCAAACGCTTTCGGCGTTGACGGTTTAAGAATCACAAAGCCCGAGGAAATCAAGCCGATTCTCACAAAGGCTTTTGAGATGAACAAGCCCGTTGTTGTTGACTGCCACATCAGTCCCGATGCAAATGTTCTCCCGATGATTCCTCCGGGAAAAACAATCAACGAAATCATCACCGAAATGTAAGCCGAGAGCCTCGGCACGCAGTTCGTGTAGGCAGTTTGTGTTTGGAACAGCTTTCAGTTCCCGAGCACGGCAAACCGCTGTTCCTTGTTCGTGTAGGTAGTTTGATTAAAAAACATCTGCATATTTCCGAACACAGCTAACTTAATAATTAAACATATATAGGGTACTCGTTCGAGTACCCTGTTTTTTATGCCATTCAGTAGCGGAATTCAACTTTGAATACATAGCTTTAAACAAAGCGTAAAAAACAGCCGTAAAAATACGGCTGTTTTGTGTTACGACTATTAAAGTAAAATTACTTCTTTTCTTTCTTTTCCTTTGGTTTAACTTCTTTTTCAAAGTTTACGGCATCGGCAACATCTTCCGTATCGAACTTATAATCCTTACCGGGGAAAACTGCGTTGAGAACGATACCTGCAATTGATGCAACAGCAAGCGGTGAAAGTGTTATTGCGGCACTGCCGATTGTGAAGCTTACCGTATCACTTGAAAGACCGAGCGCACAAACAAGGATAACTGCGGCAACGATAAGGTTACGGCTCTTTGTGAAGTCAACCTTGTTTTCAACAACATTTCTGACGCCGATAGCAGAAATCATACCGTAAAGAACAAACGAAATACCGCCGATGATACAGCTTGGAATTGAACCGATAATTACCGAAACAATCGGGA
>OHFY01000485.1_pt1 | contig 18490 bp, 16 predicted proteins | sample 1567681 | NCBI WGS metagenome assembly OHFY01 (sample SAMEA3879512, study PRJEB24766) | human gut metagenome | biome: human-associated habitat; feature: feces | place: USA | collected 1985/1987 | reverse complement strand
AGTGCCTCGTCATCTTCAACATGCCCTTCACGCTGGTCAAGGGCCTGCTGGATGCAGTGCTTTGCATGGTGATCTATAAGCCGTTGTCGCCCATCCTGCACGGCAGAAAGTAAAAAATGAAAGACCCTCTCCGTCATTGCTTCGCAATGCCACCTCTCCCCAAGGGCGAGGTTTTGCACTGGTTTTGTGCCAGCAGCAAAGCTCCCCCTTTGGGGGAGCTGACGAGCGAATGCGAGACTGAGAGGGTCTTTTTTAGGTTAAGGCTCCTTTTTCCAGCCACTTGCCGCGGGCAAGGCGGAAGAGGAAGAGCAGGCCGCGGATGCAGAGCTCACAGCACATGGAGCCCCACACGCCCGCCAGCCCGAACCGGGGCGCAAAGAAGGAGGCCAACGTCAGCCGGATGCCCCACATGCTGACGAGGTTCAGCACGAAGCAGGCGGTGCTGTCGCCCGCGCCCTGCATGGCACCGCTGGCCACGATGCTGGCCCCGAACATCGGTTCGGCAAAGGCTTCGATGCGCAGCACCCGCGCACCCAGCGCGATGACGGCGGCGTCGGCGGTGAAGATGCCCATCAGCGCCGGGGCAAACACCCACAGCCCCATGCCGGACAGCGCCATGATGCCGATGCCGATGCCGGTGCAGAGCCAGGCGAACCGCCTGGCCATGTCCTTCCGGTTGGCACCCACAGCCTGCCCGATGAGGGCGATGGCGGCATCCTGGATGCCGTAACCGGCCATGTAGCACAGCCCCTCGGCGCTGACGCCGAGGCTGTTGGCGGCGATGGCCACCGTGCCCAGCCCCGATACGATGCGCACCAGCACCACCTGCGCCGAGGAGAGGGCTGCGCGCTCTGCGGCCAGCGGGGCACCCACCCGCCAGAGGTTGAGCAGGCAGGCGCGGGTGATCTTCCAGGAGCCGGGCTTCCGGATGCAGAGGGGGCCGTCCCGCAGCAGCAGGATGGCCAGCGCCAGCAGTCCGCCGATCACGTTGGAAAGGGCGTCCAGCCCGCAGACGAGGACGCTGATGAGGCCGGGCGTCAGGGCGTCGCCGGTGGCACGGAGCATGGCGGCGTACATGCCCATGGCCATGGTGAAGGGGAGGGCGGCCGACCAGATGGCAAAGTAGGCGGAAGCGTTGGCCTGCAGCGAGAGGTCAGCGCCCAGCCAGCCGGGCAGAAAGCGGCTGATGCCGATGCCGAACCCTGCCGCCGCCAGACCCAGGATGAGGTTGAAGAGCATGGCCTGCCGCAGCACACCGCGTGCGTCGGCCTGGCGGTCGGCGCCGAGATACTGCGCAATCTGGATGGAAAAGGCAGTGTACAGCCCCACCAGGATGCCGTGGAGCAGCCAGGTGCTGGAACTGACGATGCCGATGGCGGCCGTGGCTTCGGCCCCGATGTGGCCCACCATGGCGGCGTCGATGTATTCCATGGCGGTGACGACCATCTGCTGCAAAATGGAAGGGACGCTCAGCGCCAGCACGACCTGCGCTGTTTCCCGCAAGGGGATGTCCTCCCCCCGGCGCATCCGGGAGGAGAGCTGTTCGAGTGAAAGTGTCATGGCTTCTCCTGTTCGCATAAAAAATGCCCCGCACAGGGGGACAGAGTATACCTATTATATAAGGAAGAATGAAAAATGTCAAACCGGCGTGTTTTGTGCGCAGGAGATTGATTTTTTCAGCCGGGCGTGATACACTTTCCTTACCTATGAGTGAAACAACAGGAGCGGCGCTGTGTGCGGCTCCGGGAAAGAGGAAAATCGTATGCTCCAACTGTTATCGGGCAGTCAGCGCACCGTGGACGCGCTGGGATTTTTGCTGGCTTTTGCGCTGACGGCGCTGATGGATTCGGTCTTCCGGGAGAAGCTCCCCCACGACCATGGCCGCGCATTTGCGGTGAACGGCGAGCTTTCCAAAGGCAAGGCCCGCGGCTCCGGCCTCATCTTCGTGCTTTGCATCGCGCTGGTCACGCTGGCGGTGGTGCCGCTGCGCACCGAGTATATCATCTATACCGTGCTGCTCATTGCCTCCATGCTCTCCGGCTATTTTGACGATGCCTCCGAGGTGGCCTGGAACGAATACAAAAAAGGCCTCATCGACCTCGTCATCGCCATTGTGGCGGGTGTGACCTACCTGAACTTCAACAGCACCACCGTGAACTTTTTGCAGTGGAGCTTTGCCATCCCGTATCCGCTCTACCTCGTGCTCATCGTCGTCCTCATCTGGGCCAGCATCAATGTCGTCAACTGCACCGACGGTGTGGACGGCCTGTCGGCCAGTCTGGCGGTGGTCAGCATCGGCACCTTCCTGCTGGCTTATGGCGAGGAACTGGGGGACTACAGCACCGCCGCCATCGTCTTCATCGGCGCACTGCTGGCCTACCTGTGGATGAATGCCAAGCCCTCCACCCTGCTGATGGGCGACGCAGGCAGCCGCGCCATGGGCTTCTTCCTCGCGGTGCTGGCGCTCAAGAGCAGCCACCCGTTCTCCTTCCTGCTGGCGGCGCTGGTCTTCATCGTGGACGGCAGCCTGGGCATCCTGAAGATCAGCTTCAAGCGGTTTTTACACATCAGCATCCTCAAACACACCCTGACCCCGCTGCATGACCATGTGCGCAAACGGATGGGTTGGAGCGATGAGCAGGTGGTGGCCCGCTGGCTCATCCTGCAGGCGGTGGCTTCGGCCTGGCTTCTGCTGCTGACCCGGTAATCGACAAAAATAAAGGTCTGACTTTGTGCAACTTTACAAAACACGGAAATCTGCGCGGAAAGTTGTTGCAATTTTCAGATTGAAAGCGAACGAAAAAACGCTATACTTTAAGCATCGAAAGCAAAGGCGCTTGGTGAACACTCACCGAGCGCCTTTTTTCGTACCCTGCAAAGGCAAATATGCTGTGTTGATAGGTACTATTTTTGAAAATTGCGATAGTGCAAATCATCACAAGATTTGAACCAGCCTGAGCAGTCAGAAGGCGAAACCGCTTGAAAAGCACATGGGATCGCGTTCGGAAGAGCATCCAGCGTTCGTGCCTTGAATTTACGCAGGAAAAGCACCTCTCCACTGCATGAAATCATTGAGATACCGCTGCTTTATCCTCTGGCCACGATCTTCTGAGCGCTGCATAGGAAATAAGGAAGTTTGCAAGCCAACCTGCCGGGACTGCAAGCCAAACAAAAGCAATGCCAAAACGCGGGGCACAAATCAAAGCAACCGACAAGCGGATTGCAAGGTTTACCATATTTGCAATAAGAAACGGCCGCATGATCCCAAGTCCGCGAAGAACGCCATCCGTTGCCATCTTGATGCCCATGAAGATGAAAAAGTAACCAAGCCATCTCATATAATCACCGGACACCTGATAGGCCAACGCGGTTCCGTCTTTTCCCAAGAACAACGAGGAAATCTGTGTGTGCAGTGTTTCAATGACCACGAAAGCAAGAACTGCAAAGCATAGATCCAACACCAGTGCAGCATGATAACCTTTTTTAATGCGCTCAATTTTCTTTGCGCCAAGATTCTGGGATACAAACGGCGAAACTGCATTGCCGATGGATACGAAGATCAGCGAAAAAACATTTTCTACCCGCATCGTTGCCGCATACCCGGCAAGTGCCTGTGTGCCGAAGGGATTTACCACTGCCTGCACGATCATCATACCGATAGACACTGTGGACTGCTGCAAAACCGATGGTACCGCAATGCGAAGCATGGAATACAGCTCCTGCCGGTCGAACCTGCGAAAGGAGCTCTTGTATTGCCGCATCCGAGACAGAAAGATCAAAAACGAAAACACGGCAGAAATTCCTTGTGCGATCAAGGTCGCAAGGGCTGCACCAAACACCCCCAGACCAAGACCAGCCACCATCCAGAGATCCATAAAAATATTCAGGATCGATGAGAATATCAGCAGTCCCAACGGAATTTTGGATTCACCGATGGAAGTGAACATGGTGGAAAGAATGTTGTACATGAATAGAAACGGGAAACCCACAAAGTAGACACGCAGATACAATACGGCTTCTTCCAATATATCGGCAGGGGTCTGTAATCCGCTCATCATGAAATGGGAAAAGCCAAAGCCAAAGACACCAAGGACAACGCTTAAGATCAAAAAGCTGATCAGGGACGTTGACACAATGGTTTTCATTCTACCATAATTTCTTGCACCAAAATAGCGGCTTACAAGCACACCTGCGCCCACGCCGGCACCAAGCGCCACACAAATAAAAACATTGGTCAGTGCAGCACAAGCACCAACAGCCGCAAGTGCCGAGGAGCCAACAAATTGACCAACTATTATGGAATCGGCCATATTGTATACTTGCTGAAAAAAGCTGCCAAGGATCATCGGCATCGCAAAAACAGTCAGCGCTTTAAGGGGTGGATCTGTGATCAAATATTCATCTTTCGACATGATTACATTCCTTCAAAAAATCGTTTATCGCAAATTTTATCGCAAGTCAAGAAATGAGTGCAACATTCAAACGGCATCTTTGCGATATGCAGTTTGCGGGTGTTGCTTGTGCATTAAAAACGCAAACTGCTATAAAAAGTTGAATTGCTATCGTTTGTTACAGCGTTTTTTCTGCGGCATCCACCACATGGCCGACCAGCACGGAGGTGGTCACGGTGCCCACGCCGCCGGGTACTGGGGTAATGGCCTCGACGAGGGGTTCTGCCTCGTCAAAGCGGACGTCGCCGCAGAGCTTGCCCTCTGCGTTGACATGGATGCCCACATCGACCACAACCTGGCCTTCGCGCAGGCAGTCGCTGCCGATGAAGCCCTGCCGCCCCATGGCAACGACCACGATGTCGGCCTCTTTGCAGAGGGCGGGCAGGTCCTGGGTGCGGGAATTGCAGAGCGTCACCGTGGCGTTTTCACGGTCCAGCATCATGGCGGCGGGCTTGCCGACCACGAGGCTGCGGCCCACGACCACGGCCCGCCGGCCGGAGAGCGGCACCTGATAATACTTCAGGATCTCCAGACAGGCCTGTGCGGTGCAGGGCGGGTAGCCGATGGCGGTGTTGGTGAACACACCGGCCAGCGAACCGTCCGTGATGCCGTCGATGTCCTTTTCCGGGGCCAGCGCCGCGCGGATGGCGCAGTCATCGAACTGCTTGGGCAGAGGGCGGAAGAGCAGACAGCCGTGGATGGACGGGTCTGCGTTGATCTTCCGGATGACCTCCAGAAGCGCGTCCTGTGCAGCATCTTCGGGCAGAAGGAACTGCTTTACGGCGACGCCCACCTTGCCGCAGCGGGTCAGGACGCCTTTTTCGTAGGAAAGGTCGTCCGGGCGGGCACCCACGCGCACCACGGCCAGCGTGGGCACGACGCCCTTTTCCTGCATTGCAGCACAGCGGGCGGCGTTTGCTTCGTTCATGGCGGTCACAACGGGCGCGCCCTTCAAAATCGTTGCCATCAGAATTACCCCCTCAATGAATGTGTGAGTTTCTCGTGGATCTGGTCGGCCTGCGGCACAAACTCCGCCAGCATGGCGTCGGCCTGTGCATTCAGGGCGGCGGCGTGGGCGTTGTCGGCCATCAGCCGGGTGTTGATGGAGACATTGAGCCCGGCGGCCTGCAGGGCGGCTTTGCAGAACAGCGCAGCGCACCCGGCATCCGATACGGCCATCACACTGCCCTTTTCGGCGTATTCCGCCGCCAGCGTGATGCCCTCACAGCAGGCGGACATGATCTCCAGCGGCACAGCACAGGCCCCTTCCAGCGCGGCCTCCAGCACAGCGGCTTTGTGTGCCTGCTGCTCCGGGGTCTCTTTGGGCAGCTTGTAGGCTGCGGCCAGCGGTGTAAAGGCGTCGGCGTCTGCCTGCACCAGCCCTTCCAGCCGCTTGCGGAGGGCGGCGGCACGGCGGTTCAGGACAAGGATGTCCGCCTCTACGGCGGCATATTTTTTCTTGCCGACGGTCAGGCTGCCGACCATATTGCTAAGGGCGGCACCGGCGGCACCCACCAGAGCTGCGGCCCCGCCGCCGCCCGGTGCCGGGGCGCTGCCGGCAAGGTCTTCTAAAAACGCCTCACAGCTCAAATTCATCAGTTCCACGATAGATCCCCTCCTCTGTTACAAATCCGTCCAGCCGCTGGTCGTGCGCGTCCACAGCCGCCTGCTCCACCCGCTGCGCCTCGAAGGCGGTGCCGAGCAGTACAGCGTTCCGGCAGCGGGGCAGGTAGCGGTCATAGTAGCCTTTTCCCATCCCGACGCGGCGGCAGGCGGTATCAAAGGCTGTGCAGGGCACCAGCACCAGGTCAAGCGCTTCAGGCGGGAGCAGCTGCGCCCGCTCCGGGATGGGGGTCCGGATGCCGTATGCACCCACTTCCCAGCCGTCCGGGCCGGGCACAGCGGCCGTCAGGGTGAAGCCCGCGCCGCAGATGGGGTAGGCGACGGTCTTGCCCTGCCGCACGGCCTCCGCCAGCAGAGCGGACAGGTCTGCCTCCCCGCCGAAGGCCGCATAGGCAAGGAGCGTCCGGGCGTTCTGAAAGCAGTTCAGTGCTGCGATGCGGCGGCACAGCGCGGCGTCTGCGGCAGAACGTGCGGCGGCGGAAAGCGCCCGCCGTGCGGCGATGCCCGCTTTGCGCTGGGCTGCTTTTTGCAGGGAATGATCCATCTGCGGTTTCCTCCCTTGTTTTCGTCGGAGTTTGTGTGGGTCGATTCTGAAAAGCTGCACAAACGCGGGAACGGATTTTTATACAGATATAATAAACGCTGGCCGCAAAAAAAGCAAGGGTTTAGGCGAAAATATGGTTGCGCATCGGGGCTGATTTTGTTATCATAAAGAGGAGGGGAGCAAGGCTCACTTCGGAGCCGCTCTGTCCGGAACGATCTGTCAGAGAGGGGTAGTAAAAATGTACGATGAAATGATGGACACCATCGGTCTGGTGGGCAAGGCTGACCCGGAGCTGGCTGCGGCGATGGGCCGCGAGCTGACCCGCCAGCGGGAGAACATCGAGCTGATCGCCAGCGAGAACATCGTTTCGCCTGCCGTGATGGCTGCGATGGGCACGGTGCTGACCAACAAGTATGCCGAGGGTCTGCCGGGCAAGCGCTATTACGGCGGCTGTGCCTATGTGGATGAGGTCGAGAACATCGCCATTCAGCGCGCCTGCAAGCTGTTCGGGGCCAAGTATGCCAACGTGCAGCCGCACTCCGGCGCACAGGCCAACCTGGCCGTCTACTTTGCACTGCTGGACGTCGGCGATACCGTCATGGGCATGGACTTGTCGCAGGGCGGCCACCTGACCCACGGCTCGCCGGTGAACATGTCCGGCAAGAACTACCACTTTGTTTCCTACGGCGTCAACGAGGACGGCGTCATCGACTATGCGGCGCTGGAAAAGCAGGTCAAAACGGTGCGCCCGAAGCTCATCGTGGCGGGCGCGTCGGCTTACCCCCGCGCCATCGACTTTGAAAAGCTGGCCGAGATCGCCCACGGCTATGGCGCTTACCTGATGGTCGATATGGCCCACATCGCCGGTCTGGTGGCGGGCGGCTATCACCAGAGCCCGGTGCCCTATGCAGACGTTGTGACCACCACGACCCACAAGACCCTGCGCGGCCCGCGCGGCGGCCTGATCCTGACCAACAACGCGGTGCTGGCCAAGCGGATCAATTCCGCCGTCTTCCCCGGCACCCAGGGCGGCCCGCTGGAGCATGTCATTGCGGCAAAGGCCGTCTGCTTCGGGGAGGCACTGAAGCCGGAATTCAAGGAATATGCGCGCAAGATCGTGGAGAATGCACAGGCCATGGCGGCTGAGCTGCAGGCCCGCGGCGTGAAGCTGGTGTCCGGCGGCACCGACAACCACCTGATGCTCCTCGACCTGCGGGAGGAGGAGTGCACCGGCAAGGAGCTGGAAGCCCGCCTCGACAGTGTGCACATCACGGCCAACAAGAACACCGTGCCCGGCGAGACCCGCAGCCCCTTCGTGACCTCCGGCGTCCGTCTGGGCACCCCTGCCGTCACGACGCGCGGCATGGGCCCGGCAGAGATGAAGATCATCGCCGACTGCATTGCCGACTGCATCTGGCACTATGACGAGAAGCGGGACGACATCTCCGCCCGCGTTCTGGCGCTCACCAAGGCGTTCCCCCTGTACGAATAAGAACGGTCAAATTTCCGGCACCTGCTGCACATCCTGCGGCGGGTGCTTTTTTTGCGCTTGACAAAAGGCGCACGGGCATGTCATACGGATACGCGTGGTTGGATATTGCAAACCAAAAAGAATGCTGTGGCAGGCGCGGGGGAAGAATGAACCGTGGGCGGCTTGTATCTTTTGCGGAAATCGGCTATAATGGGGCGGCAAAAGGATGAAAAAAGGAGACAACACCATGTGGATCTATCTGCTGCGCCATGGCAGAACTGAATACAACGCCCAGAAACGGTATCAGGGCCAGCGGGACATCCCGCTTTCGCCCGAAAGCGCGGCCCAGTTGCGGCGGGCGGACTTTTCCCCGGAGGTCGTCTACGTAACGCCGCTGCAGCGCACGTCGCAGACGGCAAAGATCCTCTTTCCGGATGCAAAACTGGTGCCGGTGGAGGGGCTGAAGGAGATGAACTTCGGCCGGTTCGAGGGGCAGAAGTTCGTCCGTATGGAGCAGGACCCGGAGTATCTAGAGTGGGTCCGGCAGAACGAAGCCAGCGCTCACCCGGATGGGGAGCGGAAGAGCGATTTCTGTGACCGCGTCTGCGCGGCGTTTGCCGCTCTGGTGGACAAGGCACTTGCCGACGGCGAGGAGCGGCTGGTCATCGTGGCGCACGGCGGCACCCAGATGGCCGCAATGGAGCGGTTCGCGGTGCCGCACAAGACCTTCCACGCATGGTGCGGCCCCAACGCAGGCGGCTATGTTCTGGACGCCTGCGACTGGAAGGCGGAACACATCCTGCACGTGGTGAAAACCGTCCAGTACACGGAGGAAAACGCATGATGGAGCGCGGATTGCTGCATCTCTATTGGGGCGATGGAAAGGGCAAGACCACAGCCGCCATGGGTCTCGCGCTGCGCGCATTGGGCAGCGGGAAGCGTGTGGTCATCGTGCAGTTCCTGAAGGGCGGCAAAAGCGGTGAAATCCCGCTGCTGGAGCAGCTGGGGGCCAAAGTCTACCGCGGCAAGGCCGGGCAGAAGTTCGTCTTCCAGATGAACGACGCCGAAAAGGCGGCTACGCGGGCGCTGCAAAATGAGAACCTCCGGGCTGCCATGGCCCAGCCGGCCGATCTGCTTCTTCTGGACGAGGCCGGTTCCGCATGGGAACTGGATATGGTGGACAAAGAGCTGCTGCAGTCAGCCGTTCTGTACCGGCCGGATGAGCAGGAATGCGTTCTGACGGCACACGCTGCGCCGCAGTGGATGCTGGATGCGGCGGATTACAGCACCGAGATGAAGTGCTGCCGCCACCCCTATCAGAAGGGCATCGCCGCCCGGCAGGGGATCGAATATTGAACAAGTGCCCCGCTCTCTGGAAAACCAGAGGGCGGGGCACTTGTTGTCATACGGTGGCCAGCACCGCCAGGATGCTCTGCCAGTGGGGGTTTTGCGCGGCAGGGGCGGCGCGGCGCGGGGCCGGGCGCTGGGCAGGAGAACGGACAGCATCCGCCGGGCGGGTGAAGGGCGAGCAAAACTCCGCCTGCCACTGCGCGGCCAGCTCCATGGCCTGCGGGCAGTTTTGCAGGGTGCGGCGCTCGCTCCCGGCCAGAAAATCACCCAGCCAGCAGAGCAGCGCAGCGAGAGGCAGGCAGTCGGCGGCCTGCGTGCTCCAATAGCACCAGTGCCCGCCGCGGCCCACAAAGCTGTCCACGGTGATGAGCGCCCCTTCGCGGGCCGACTGCGGCAGGGGAGGGCAGGAGGCGTCCGAAAGAAGTCGGAGCTGGTTCACGAGAAATTCCGTGCGAGCCGGGTCAAAGGCATCGTCCCGGATGCAGGCGGAAAAGTCCGCTGCGTCCAACAGGGCGTCCGCTTTGGTGGGGAAACGGCCAGTCATCTCGCCGGATGCGTTGTGGCACAACTGCCAGCCCTTGCGAAACAACTGGAAGTTGAGGTTGCGGCGGCCCATGGTGGAATAGAAGACCCGTGCGCGGCCGGATGCGTTCCGGCGCAGCTCGATGTAGGCATCCGCGCCGCCAAGGTCCTGCACTTTTACGCTCAAAATCAACGAGAAATCGCGCTTCTGCGCGGACATGACCTGGTGCATCTGCTCAAAGTAACGATTGGCATCCATAGCGGGTCTCCTTCCTCGTACAACCATTGATTCGTTCTTTTCTGGCTGTATTATAGCATAAGTTGTCACAAATTACAACTAAAAGTTTGAAGATTGCAAAAATATTTTTGCACATTGTGGGAAAGGGTAAACACTATGGTTGTAACCAAAAGACCGGAGCTGCAAACATGCAGTCCCGGTCTTTTGGTGCGAGGAGTCAATCGCCCAGCTCGCGGATCTCGTTCTGGATGAGCTGCCCGGCCGCGCGGGCCAGCTGGTCCATACCGCGGATGCGGGCCAGATCTTTGCCGTAGATGCGCTCGGCATCGGGGATGGAGCGGTCCTCGCCCATGAAGACAGCGGAGACCCGCAGCCCCTTGCGGCGGAGGGTGCGCACCTCGGCAGCGGCATCGTCCACACCGAAAGCCCCGCCGTAGTCGTGCCCCAGCGGGTTCTCCGAAGAGGGCGGCACACGGCGGCTGTCGTTGGGGGAGGCGTCCGTCAGCAGGATGAGCAGATGACGCGGCGCGGGGCCGGGCGCAAAGTCCAACAGGTCGCCCGCAGCCCGCAGGGCCAGGCCGTCGCGGTTCCAGCCGGAGGCGAAATACTGGTGGATGTTCTGTAGGTTCTTGTCTGAAAAGCCTTTGAGCACCCGCAGGACCGTGTAGCCCCGCAGGCTGGAAAAGCAGCTGACCCGCACAGGAATGCCGCAGGCAGTCAGGCTCTCGGCAAGGATGACGCCCTGCGCCGCGATGACCTCCTGACAGTGCAAGCGGGAGGCCGACGCATCCAGCAATAGGTCCACGGTGAAGGCAGGCTGGTTCTCCTCCTCAGCGCAGCGGAAGACGCGGGCGTCGTCCAGCACAGGGGCCCGCCAGACCCGCACGGGGTCCAGACTGCCGCTGCGGGCCACCCGCGCATGGGGCTGCTGATGCACGAGGATGCAGTTGCGGATCTGCTCGGTCAGCCGCAGCACGACGCTGCGGTGCAGCTCCCGGTTCTTGGCGTAGTAGGCGCGGTTCCGGTCGGCCTGCAGCTGCGCCTGTTCGGCCAGATGCTTTGCTTCCGGGGTGGGGGCCTGTTCGGGGCTGGGGACACCGGCGGCGAACCAGAGATGGCACCCCAGATGATCGCCGGTGCAAAGCTCCTGCTCGGCCTTGCGCAGCCGCTCCGGCGGGTAGAGGGAGCGCCCGAAACAGCTCTCGATGTAGGCGCGGTCTTCGGCGGCGTTCTGCCGGAGGGTGATGCGGGCCAGCCGCTTGTCCACCGTCAGCCCGCCGCTGCCTGCGGCATCCACCGCGCTGGAATGCTCGACCATGACGCGGTCGGTCTTGATCATCTGGGTGGGGAGCGTTTTGGTGGCAAGCGAAGCCAGAAGCCCTTCGAGATGCAGGTGGAGCGCGGCCTTTTTGTGCACGGTGCCGTCAAACAGCTTCGCGCGGGCAAAGAGGACCAGCAGGGCCGGTTTCAGCGCAGCCGGTTCCGGCGGCGTCTGCGGGGCCAGTGCGGCGGCAAGGTCGGCTTCGTAAGGGGTCATCACCGGCGGGCGGCGGCCCTGCACGGTGCGCCAGCGGTCTGCCTGCATGGTGTAGACGAGCTGGTTTTTGGCCATCCACTCCTGCCGGGAGAGCTTGTACTGGATGCCGAAAAAGTAGTCCGCATGGGCGCGGCGCAGCTCGGTCAGCACCGGGCGGCGGGGCAGCTCCAGCGCATAGGCTGCGCTTTCGAGGTAGAGCCAGGTCAGGTCGTCGAGTTCGGCCTCCCGGATGTCGCCATCCCAAAGCCCGAACAGGCTCCGGATGAGATCGTCGCCGTAATATTTGTGCACCAGGCCCACGATGCAGTTCATGTAAAAATCGATCGTGCCGTCGGTGTTGTGTGCAAGGAACAGCGGCTCAAACCCATAGGCACCGGCTGCCGCCCAGACCTGATTGGCTGCGCGCCGCTGTTCGGCGGTGTAGCTCTGCGCTTCCATCAGCGGAACAGCTTTGCGGCAGTGAGCTGCGCCGGGATGCGGGCGGCGATCACGTCCCGGATCAGCCCCTGCTCGTAGGAATCAAAGGCTTTGTTGGTGATGCCCATATCCAGCGCGGCCCCGGCCGGGACGCCCCGGCGGATCAGCCGCAGCGCATCCAGCATCCCGCGCAGATCGAGCGCCTTGGTGGAGATCTCCGCGCTGTCGCACTTTTTTTGCAGGTCGAGGAAGAGCAGGGCGAACTGGTGGACATAGTTTGCGTGCAGGTCGGGGAACTGGGCACGGAGCAGCTTTTCGAGGTTGTCCTGTGTGATGGTGGGCATCTGGATGACCACAAAGCGGGACGTCAGCGCCTCGTTCAGCTCACGGGTGCCCGCATAACCGTAGTTCATGGTGGCGATGAAGCGGGTCTCCTCGGCCAGCGGGATACGCTCATAGCCAGGCACGTCGATGGCACGGCGGAAGTCCAGCACGGCGTGGAGGACGGCCAGCGCCTCGTTTTTGGCCATGTTGATCTCGTCCAGCACACCAAACCCGCCGCACTGGGCGCAGCGGTAGACCGGGCCGGGCCGGAACTTGACCGCGCCGCCCTCAAACGTATCCATGCCGATGAGGGAGGCTGCGTCCATGTTCACATGGAACGAGATGTCCCACGCAGGGCGGCCGAAGGCGGCGGAGAGGTTTTCGGCCAGCACGTTTTTGCCGGTGGCCTTGCCGCCTGCCAGCAGCAGGTTCTCGCCGCAGAGCAGCGCGGCCAGAGCCTGCTCCCAGACGTCCTTACCATAATAGGTAAAGGCCGACACCGGGATGCGGGGGCGCAGCGCCTCGGCCAGCGGGTGGGCTGCGCGGTATTCTTCCACAGCGGCGAGCAGCGCGGGATCGACGCCCTCCTGCCGCAGGGTCTCAAGCAGATCAGACATGAACGACACCTTCTTCATGGGTTGGCAGTGCCAAACCGATTTTTCAGCCTTATCTTTTCAGCCTTATCATAGCACAACCGCCGCCGTTTGTGTAGGGGCAGGCGGCTGAGAACCGGCAAAAATTCGCAAAGAAATTGCGGGGCCGATGAAATGGTGTTAAAATAGAGAAAAACGGAAGGGGACAACTGCCATGAGACACGAACACCGCCGCTGGAAGGTCTGCTTTGGGAAAAATTTCTGGGGAACACAGGAGGAAAACGACCTCGGCGAGGAACTGCGCGTGGACCGCGAATTTGAATGGCATGGGTACAAGTGGCGCATCCCGGCGATCTACCGGTGCCGACAGGGATTGGTCGTGGACTTTGCGATGGAGGTGCCGCAGGAAGAACTGCGGGCCTATATGGAAAAATGGGGCCTGACCGAAGACGGCGAATGCAGCCGCACCCTGACCAGAGCCGAGGAACAGCAGATGGAACAGGAAAATCCGTTGAATGTGGGGTTCTGTGCGGAGCTGGAACTGAATGGGATGCGGCTGCATTCCAGAGATGGCTGCGGGGCGGGTTATCTTCCGGGAGAGATGGCCGGCGATGATACAGTCGCAGCGCTCCTGCGGCATTATGGGTTGGATGAAACGACGGTCTGGAAGTTCTGGCGGGAAAGCTACCCCTGGGCGACCCGGAGCCGGAAGAGCTGCCCGAAGCGCTTCCGTGCCCTGGAGGTGCGGCTGGAAGCGGAACTGGAACAACACCCGGCGGAACAGTTCCGGACCCCTGCGGTGGGCGGGTCGGTGACGCTGCACGAACCGGGAAACGCACAGACCTATCAGCTGACTGCATTGGATGTCCGGTCGGAAACGCTGGAACTTCCGGACTGTGATGGCTGGGAGTGGCCCAACCGCTTCTGTATGATGACCTACCGCCTGACCCCGGCTGCCGAAAATTTCTTCCTCTCCGACTGCGCTGAGGGGGACCACCCGCGCCGCCGACCCCGGAATCTGCCGCCCGAACGGGCAGCGTTGGAAAAGAAGTATGGACTGGAACCGCAGGGGGAAGGGGATGCGGCCATCGCTGTCATTGGCGGGGCCGACGGCCCGACGGCGGTGTTCTGCACGGTGCGCGGGAGTGCAGACGAGGCAGAAGGTGTGGCTGCGGCGTGTTCCTCCTGCTATTTTGAGCCGGTGGAGCCGGAACACATCACCTGGCAGGCGGCATTCTGCCGAAGACCCTGCGCTGGTGCCGTGGTTTCCCTGCTCACAGCGCCCTGATGCCGCAGCACGGTGCGGGGCTGCGGTTTCGGAAAACACGAAAATGCGAAAATTGCGCAGTTCCGATTGACAAAATGCTGTGTTTATCGTATAACCTATATAGAGAAAGTCTGCCCGGAAGGGCGTGGGGTCTCCCTGGTTCCGGCGCAGGGCGCTGCCCGGCACCGGCAAGACTGGAAAGTGAGGCAGCAACGATGAAGCAATTCCTGAAGCGGCTGATGCTCAGCGTGGTGACGCTGGCAATGTTCTGCTGCGTGACGCCGCTGGCATTTGCGGACAATCCCAACTATTACACCATCTATCTGGAGCGACAGGGCGGCATCGGCACCCCGGAGTACGTCTTCGTCTACCGCATCAAAACTTCGGACGGCACGGAGAACTACCGGATCTCCAGACTGCCCACCCCCACCATGGAAGGCTACCTCTTCGATGGCTGGTATACGGATCTTGTGGGCGGCGATAAGATCAAGCCGGCTGAGTACGAGTTCCAGGAAGATGGGCAGACCCTGTATGCCCACTGGACGCCTGTGTCGGGCGAGTCCACCGCAAAGCCGGAGCCGGAGGCGGCCGAACAGCCTGCCAGCACCTTCCGGCTGGAGGACCACCTGGGCGAGATCCTGATCGTCGGAACGACGGTCCTGGTCGTGACACTGGTTGCGATGCACGGCTGAGTCGGCCTGCATTGCTGAAACACAAAAACGAATCGAATGTTTGAAAGAGAGGAATCCCTGTTATGAACGAAATCAAGATGCCCGCTGCTTTTGCCGAGATCGACGAGAACGAGATGGTCTACCTGAACGGTGGCTCGATCACCGATACCGAGGCCTGGAAGATCTTCCTGAACGTTGGCACCCTGTTCAACTACGTCGCCCGCATCTTCTCTGCTGGCAGCTCCATCGTCAACAACGTCAATGTCATCGTGACCACCATCCAGACCCTGAACGGCTTCAAGCTGACCGGCAAGAACTAAGAACGCCCCCCAAAAGAGCAAGATCTGCAGAGAGCTGTTCACCTGCACCACAGGCGGGCAGGCGCGGTATGCCCTGCGCTGCGTCCGGACGGACAAATGACCGGCTCCCTTGCAAAATGTACTCGCTTTCCCACCGGAAGGCGAGTATTTTTGTGTTATCCACACCGAGAGGAGGACGACACATGGGGGAAGGCGTTCGGGCGGCATTCGGGCTGGCCGGTGGACTGGCGCTGTTTTTGTTTGGGATGGAGAACATGAGCCGGGCGTTGCAGCAGGCGGCAGGGGAGCGGATGCGGGGATTCCTGCGCCGCGTCACCCGCACACCGCTCACCGGGGCGCTGGCGGGGCTGCTGGTCACAGCGGTGCTGCAGAGCAGCTCGGCCACCACGGTGATGGTCATCGGGTTCGTCAGCGCCGGGCTGATGGAGCTGCCGCAGGCCGTGGCCGTGGTGTTCGGGGCCAATGTGGGCACCACCATGACGGCCCAGCTGGTGGCATTCCGGCTGGCGGACTGGGTGTTCCCCATCCTGTTTGCGGGGGTGCTGGTCTGGCTGCTGGCCCGGCGGGAGCGGACGCGGCAGCTGGGGCTGGCGGTGTTTTCGTTCGGCCTGCTGTTCGACGGCATCGAAGTTTTGTCCGGCGCGATGACTCCGCTGGCCGAACACCCGGTCTTCCTCCGCTGGATGACGCAGGTGCGGCATACGCCGCTGCTGGGGCTGCTGCTGGGCACCGGGATGACGCTGGTGGTGCAGAGCAGCTCGGCCACCATCGCGGTGCTGCAGCGGGCCGCACAGCAGGCCGGGCCGGACGGTATCCACAGTGCGCTGGGGTTGGCCGGTGCCCTGCCCATTTTGCTGGGGGACAACATCGGCACGACCATCACGGCGGTGCTGGCGGCGGTGGGTCAGCCTACGGATGCCAGGCGGACGGCGGCAGCGCACTGCTGCTTCAATCTGTCGGGCAGCGTGGTCTGCCTGCTGACTCTGCCCTGGATGACAAGGCTGGTGGAGGCCGTCTCACCCAAGGGGCCGGAGCTGGAAGTGCTGGCGCGGCAGATCGCCAACGCCCACACCCTGTTCAACCTGCTGTGCACACTGGTGTGGCTCCCGCTGACGCCGGTGATGGTCCGGCTGGTCTGCAAACTGGTGCCGCAGCCCCAAAGCTCCCGCTGAAACGGCAAAACCGGCGGTTTTTCTGCAAAGAGAGCCGTTTGTCCATTGACAAGGGTTCCTGGCTTGTCGTATACTGACAATGCCTTGAAAAAAATGCCGCACACTGCGGTGCAAAAAAAGAGGAGCGAAAGAATATGAAAAACAACAACAGCATCAAACCAGTGGTCGCCGTCGGCATCGGCGCAGCCCTGTTCTTTGTTCTGGGCCGGTTCGTGGCCATTCCCAGCCCGGTGCCCAACACCAACATCAGCCTGCAGTACGCCGTTCTGGCCCTGCTGGCTGCCATGTACGGCCCCGTGGTCGGCGGCCTGATCGGCTTCATCGGCCACACCCTCATCGACCTGTCCTGGGGCGGCAGCCCGTGGTGGAGCTGGGTCATCGCTTCGGCCTTTGTGGGCGTTGTGGTGGGCCTGTTCGCCAAGAAGCTGGACCTGCAGGAGGGCGAGTTTGGCAAAAAGAAGATGGCCGCCTTTACGGTCGCCAACATCGCAGCCCATCTGCTGGCCTGGATCGTGGTGGCCCCGGTGCTGGATATCCTGATCTACGCCGAGCCGGTCAAGAAGGTCTTTGCGCAGGGTGCCTTTGCCGCTGTGTCCAACATCATCACCGCTGTGGTGGTGGGCGGCCTGCTGGTGCTGGCCTACACCAGGACCATCGCCAAGAAGGGCTCTCTCGACCAGGAGTGATCCCGGCCGGAGCGACTCTGGATGGAACCCGTAGCCTTTCCCTCGGCCATCCGCCGGAGGAAAGGCTTTTTGTTTGAACAGCTGAGGTAATTTGCCCATGGCAGAACGTAACGAACCCATCATCTCGTTCCGAGATTTCTCGTTCCAGTACCGCGCCCAGAAGCGTCCCACGCTGACCGGCATCGACCTGGACATCTATCCGGGGGAGCGTGTGCTCATCGCAGGCCCGTCCGGCAGCGGCAAAAGCACGCTGGCGGGCTGCATCAACGGCCTGAACCCCTTTTCGAACCCCGGCGTGTGCACCGGAACCCTGACCGTGGACGGCGTGGATGCGCCGCACAGCAGCATCTTTGAGCTGTCGGCCCATGTGGGTACGGTATTGCAGGACCCGGATGGCCAGTTCATTGGCCTGACCGTGGGCGAGGACATCGCCTTTGCGCTGGAAAACAGCTGTATGCCGCAGGAGGAGATGCACACCATCACCCGCCGCGCGGCGGAGCTGGTGGGCATCGAGAACCACCTCGGCTATGCACCGCATGAGCTTTCCGGCGGGCAGAAGCAGCGGGTCAGTCTGGCGGGTGTTATGGTGGATCAGGTCAAGATCCTGCTCTTCGACGAGCCGCTGGCCAACCTGGACCCGGCCACCGGCAAGCAGACCATGGAGCTCATCGACGAGATCCAGAAAAAGACCGACACCACCGTGCTCATCATCGAGCATCGGCTGGAGGATGTCCTCTGGCGGAGCGTGGACCGCATCGTCCTCGTGAATGAGGGCAGAATTCTGGCCGACCTCCGCCCGGACGAGCTGCTTTCCACCTCCCTGCTGACCGAAAACGGCATCCGGGAGCCGCTCTACCTGACCGCTCTGCGGTATGCGGGCGTGGACATCACCCCGGAAAAGCACCCTTCGCATGTGGACAGCTTCGTCCTGAACGAAGCCGACACCACGGCTCTGCGGAACTGGTTCACCGCCTATCCGCAGCCGGAAGCTGCCCCGGCTCCGGAACCGCTGCTGGAAGTGCGGGACCTGAGCTTTGGCTACCAGAAGGGGCAGGCGACCCTGAAAAATGTCCGCTTCTCCATCGGCAAAGGGGAGATGGTCAGCATCGTGGGCCGGAACGGCGCGGGCAAATCCACGCTGTCCAAGCTCATCTGCGGGTTCGAGACGCCGGATGCGGGTGAGATCTTCCTCAACGGAAAATCGCTGGCCGAGGAGAACATCCGCCGCCGTGCCCAGCACATCGGCTACGTGATGCAGAACCCCAACCAGATGATCTCCAAGACCATGATCTACGATGAGGTGG
>OHFY01000477.1_pt1 | contig 18802 bp, 17 predicted proteins | sample 1567681 | NCBI WGS metagenome assembly OHFY01 (sample SAMEA3879512, study PRJEB24766) | human gut metagenome | biome: human-associated habitat; feature: feces | place: USA | collected 1985/1987 | reverse complement strand
GCTTTTTTGCGTTAATCCAATCAGGATAAATTTTCTTAATTGTCTAAATTAAGGCATACTCGTTCAACATTCCAAGAGATTGAACAACCGTGTTTATTGTAAAAGGAAAGTCTCAATTTTATAATAAACACAAACAGTACGACATAAAAACGGAGGGAATTTTAATATGGGGATTCAACTGGGAATTATTGGTTATGGCGGAATGGGCGGCTTTCATCACAGAAACGCATCTAGGATTGAAGGAGTGCAGGTGATTGGTGCCTACGATACCGATCCGGTACGCGTACATGCTGCTGAGAAAAACGGAATTAAAGGCTTTTCCACTTTGGAGGAGCTGCTCTCCTGCGATGAGATCAATACTGTTTTGGTTGCGGTGCCAAACGATAAGCATATGGAGTTATGCGTAGAAGCCGCGAATGCAGGAAAGCATGTGATTTGTGAGAAGCCGGTTGCCATGAATGTCCGGGAATTGGACCAGATGATAGCCGCGGCGGGCCGCAACGGAAAAATTTTCACCGTGCATCAGAACCGGCGCTGGGATAAAGACTTTCGGATCGTAAAGAAAATTTTGGATTCCGGCGAATTGGGAAAGGTATACTCGATTCAATCCCGGCTTCATGGCTCCGGGGGCGTTATGTTCGGCTGGCGCGGAGAAAAAAAGCACGGCGGCGGTATGCTTTATGACTGGGGAGTGCATTTTATAGACCAATTGATGTGGATGCTGGGCTATAACAATTTTAAGAGCGTATTTTGTAAAACTTATCATGTGAAAACCACAGAGGTAGAGGACTATTTTTTCCTGGTGTTCGATTTAGAGGATGGCAGGCATGTCCAGGTGGAAATTGGGACCTTTGTTTTAAAAGAATTGCCCAGATGGGTTCTTTTAGGAGACGAGGCCACCGCTTATGTGAATGATTTCTCCAGAAACGGCGGCATTATCCGGCTGGACAGCACTGCGGAAACAAAATCAGAAATCATCATGACATCCGCGGGGCCGACACGTACTTTTGCGCCTAGGCCGGATAACGTAAAGCTGGAAAGCGAATTGCCGGAGGTGCAAGCTGATTGGTCTGAATATTACAAGAATGTTCGGGACGCCATCGACGGAAAAGCGGAACTGATCGTACAGCCCTGGCAGGTACGCAAGGTGCTGAAAGTAATCGAAGCGGCGTTTCAGTCTGCGGAAACAGGAAATTTAGTTTCGCTTAGGGATTAAACCTATTGCTAATAAAATCATCAGAAAGCCGCCTAATGAAGCTGTCATCAGGCGGCTTTTTGGCTACAGCGGAAAGATAGGAAGCTCCTCAGGAACACAGAAAATATTGCTAATCGAAAGGGGAAAAAAGATGTCTCTGAGAAAAAAGCTGATGCTGTCCATGATATCCATCGCCGTGATCCCAGTGGTAGTGTTAGGCAGCTTTTGCTATCAATACTTCAGCAAGGTTCTGCTAAACAATGTGCAGCAAAGAGAGCTGCAAAACAACAATCAGATCATTTACAGCTTAGATGATTTTTTTAATTCACTTTCTAAAATTTCTGATTCTCTTCTCATGAGCGAGGAGCTCACGAGAATCCTTCAAAACACCTACCAGGGTCCGGAAGCGCAGCTTCAAAACTACCGGGATAAAAGGCAGGTAGAGGAACTGCTTTACAGGAACGGTTATTATTTGGACAATCGGATCGAGACAATCGCGATCTTTCCCGAAAACAGCGACATGTTTTACTACTGCACCAAAGAAACCATTAATCCGGCTTATGATGTTAGAGAGGAAAAATGGTACAGCCGTATTTTAGAAAAAGAAGGAGCGCAGGCGTTAATCGGAATTCATCAGAATGGTTTGGTTCAGGCATCCTTTCAGGCGCGGCAGCCCTATTGTGTGACCATTGGAAGAAGTATTTATTCTGCTTATGAGTCCAGGCTGCTGGGAACGATTATCATTAACGTCAATGTACGGGACCTTCAGGAGCTGTGGCCTGAGCCTGACCAAAATTTCCAGGAAAAATTTTACCTGGTGGATGATGAAAATCGAGTGGTGTTCAGTGATTCATCAGAGGAAATCGGCGGACAGTTTTCTATGAGCGATTTGAGCGTTGGAATTTCCTCTTGCGAAATGGAAGGCGTTCTTTACGACGCGATGGTGTCGGAATCCGGCCATCAGGGCTGGAAAAGCGTCAAAATGATCATGCGCAGCAAGCTGGACAAGGAAATCGCAGTGGTTCCTTATATGACGATTACCCTTGTGTTGGTTCTCATAGGCTTGGCGGTGCTGGTGTCGCTTTTTATTTCCAAGATTTTTACACGTCCACTTCAGGAGCTGTATGTTAAAATGCGCCGGTTTGAGGCGGAAAAAAGCGGGAATCCCCTTCCGGAAAACCAGGTGGAGATTAAGGGCTTGTCCAGAAGCTATAACCGCATGATTGAAGAAATCAACAGCCTGACCATCAAAAATTACGAGACGGAGCTCCAGCTCCGCCGAGCGGAGCTGATGGCGCTGCAGTCCCAAATCAACCCCCATTTTATCTATAACACCCTGAATTCAATTAAATGGATGGCGGATATGCAGGGCTCCAAACGGATGGTGACGGCTCTGGATTCTTTGATTAAGCTGATGCAGTTTTCATCGAAAAACAGCCAGGAGGTCATCCGGATTCAGGATGAAATAGATCTGATCAAGGATTATATCAATCTGATCAATTTAAAATATTTCGACAGAATCGTTACACTGATCCGAGTGGAACCAGGGGTAGAACGCTACGAAACCTTAAAATTTCTGTTGCAGCCTATTGTAGAAAATTCCATTTATCACGGCTTTAATAAAATGACGCAGTCATGCGCGATTAAAATCAACATCAGTCGGAAGGGGGACAGGATTTTATATGAGGTAATCGACAACGGGAAGGGGATGAGCAGGGAAAAGATAAGACAGGCGCTAAAGGAGGAACGCTCGGAGAATTCCCATTCCTTCAACAAAATTGGATTATACAATGTCAACAAAAGAATCCAATATACGTTCGGCGGAGATTACGGCGTGAAAATTGACAGTGAGCTAGGCAGGTATACCAGAGTGCTTGTGGAAATCCCGGCCCGCGTTTATAAGGAGGGAAAGGCAGATGAATAAGATCAGCATTGCCATAATTGACGATGAAAGCTTAGTTAGACTTGGAATTAAGTCCTCTGTAGAATGGGAGAACTATGGCTATGAGATCATAGGAGAAGCCGACAATGGCCAAAACGGTCTGGAAATGATTCAGCAGAAACAGCCGGATATCGTGCTTTTGGATATTTGTATGCCGGTTATGGATGGAATAGAGGTTCTGAAACGGCTTCAGCAAATGGAAATTGACTGTAAGGTCATTATTCTCAGCTGCCACGATGATTTCCATTTTGTAAAGGAGGCTATGAAAAACGGCGCTTATGATTATCTAAGAAAGAATGAGATCAACAGCGCAAACATCCTAAATATTTTAGAGGAAGTCCGCCAGTCGGTCCGAGAGGAAAGAAAGAATAAGGAGGCGTCGGAAGAAAAAGAGGAATGGGGCGGCTGCTCGCGGCACAGCTGGCTGCAGCGCCTGGTTACCGAAGGAACAGAGGCGGACGGACATTCAGTTCCGGTGAGCCGGCTGCATATTCAAGAGGGAGGACTCTGCTGCGTTGTTTTTGGTGTTAGCCATTATCGTCAGGTGCTTACCCGGTATGAGGATGGCTATCCCTTTACTTTAGAGCATAGCATCACAAATTTAGCGAAGGAAGTTATCCGCCAGCGAACGCGGGAAATGGAAATTTTTCTTTTCCAGGAAAACCAATATGTGCTTTTGCTCAGCAGCCGGGACAGCGTTAGCGGGGCTCAGTGGGAGGAAGAGGTTTTCTCTCTGATCAACGAGTTGTATACCGTATTTCAAAATTATTTAAACGCGGAGACCTACTATGGGGCAAGCGGTATCGTTTCGAAATTTTCTAGCTTGCCGGAAGCGTTTGAGCGGGCGCAATATTCCTACAAGCTTCATTATTTCCAGCCGGATAAAATAATTCTCAAAGAGGTGCGTAAGCCAGCCAGAACGCTGAGCGAGGAAGAGGTTAAATCCGGGTTAAATGAGATCAACTCCTGTATTTCCCAAAAGCAGTATTCCCATGCCTTTTCCCATCTGTATACTTTTATTCAATGGTTACGGCGTCATCACAGGGAAAATCTCGACGTTGCGGGAATTCTGAATTTCTTTTCCAATATGGTTCGCTTCATTTTGCTGCAGGAGGGGAAAATTCCAGAAGAAACGATTGACAAGCTGCAAAAATGCGAAAATCTAGAGGATACCGAACAGTTCCTTTCGGAGTTCCAAAGGGAGTTGAAAGCGGAAGAGCCGGAGCTGGATCAAAAACATTATTTAATCCGGGCGGCTACCGACTATATTCAGCAGAATTTAAGCCGCGGCGATATCTCCTTAGATGAAATCGCGGAGCATTTGATGATCAGCAAATCCTATCTTTGCCGCTTGTTTCAAAAAAAGCTGGGGGTTTCCGTCCAGCATTATATTCATAACATCCGGATTGAAAAGGCGAAAGAATACTTGAATGATTTCCGGCTGAAAATTTATGAGATTGCGGAACTGACTGGCTTTAACAGCTCAACCCATTTCAATATCGTCTTCAAAAAAATTATGCAGTGCACTCCGGTTGAGTATCGGAATGGCTTAAAACAGTAATAAAAAATTTTATCAATACAGGATAAAAAAGGTCAATGTGAATAAATAAAAACGATATTCGACAGATAAATTCATTTATCTTTATTGAAATTGTTCAATATCCATAAAAACTTTCCAATGGCGTTTATAGAAAACGTTCCCTGAATTCATTATGCTAGATATAGTTCCAAAACCAGTAAAAATAAACAAAAAGGAGGTACTTTAAAAAACTAGTCTTATCAACTAAAAACAAGGGAGGATAAAAATGAAAAAGAAACTTTTAGCGCTGCTTTTAGCGGCGACTATGGTAGGAACAGCGGCTGGCTGCTCTCAGAACGGGAGCTCCGGCGCAAGCAACGGCGCAGAGAGTGAAGCGTCTCAGAGCAGCGGGGAATCTCAGGAACCCAGCGGTGAGGTGGTAACACTTCATTGTGGAGGCTGGGGAAGAATCGATACAGAACATGAGGCTGGAGTTGTTGGGATGGCGGAAGCCATCGGCATTAACGTAGAATTCCAAAAGTACCCTACAGACGCTGATTTCTGGAACAATCTTCCAGCGCAAATCGCGGCAAAAACAGCGCCGGACTTTGTTGCGATAACTAACGAGCTATATCTGCCCTACATACGCGATGGCCTGATCGTTCCTCTAACTCAGTATATTGAGGACGGTACCATCACCTGTTGGGATAGAGTAAATCAGAATGCAAAGGATGTTTGGACGGTTGATGGGGATATTTATGCCATTCCTTTCTATCAGACTCCCGCGGTGTTCGCTATCAATACGGATCTTTGGAGCGAGGCGGGCCTGACAGAGGCCGATTACCCGGAAACCTGGGATGACGTTTTGGATGCCTGCAAGGTATTTAAGGATACTCTTGGCATGACCGGCTTGTGCGTCAATACACAAGAATACCATTTCACCAACTACTGTCTGTCTTTCGGCGGCGGCTGGGATTTGGGAAAAACCATCGATACTCCGGAAAACGCGGCGGCTCTTCAGTTTATCATTGACGCTTATCGCCAGGGTTATGTGGTTACGTCGAAAGAGCTGGGCGTTAGCTATGACGGTAACGTGCTGATGTCCGGAGATGCGGCCATGTCCACCGGCGGTAGCTGGTATGTGTCTGACTTTGCCATAAATGCTCCGGATCTGAACGTGAAATATATGAAAGTTCCTCATGCGAAAGGCCATGAAGACGTTTCAGGCACCTTCCACTCACCGGCCTTTGCATTGCTGAAAGGCGGCGCTCATGAGAAAGAGACTGCTATGGCGATTAACTATATGATGAATGATGCCCATGATGAGGCATTAATCGATCTGGGTTACATCCCGGTGAATGAAAAGTTTCATAACGAGTATAAAGAAAAGAACCCCTTGTTGGCTGATCTGGTAGACGCTATTCCCAAATCCAATGGCTTCGACTATCCGCCGGCCGGTAAAGAGTTTGCAGACACTTTGATTTCTAAAATGGAGGAGGCTCTCTTTAACTCTGATTCAACCCTGACCGGAGCTGAAATTGTCAAGGAGCTTCAGGAAGAATACGGCGCATAACCTAACGGATGCTTATTAAGCGGAATAAGTGATTACAGCTTCCCTGCCGGCTCAACCGGCAGGGAGGCATTAAGAAAGGTTATGAGGATGATGGCAGAGAATACAGGAAAAAAGAGACAAAAATACAGCAAATTAAGAAAACAGGAAGCAATCGCCGGATGGATTTTTGTGCTGCCGGCAGTCGCCTTTTGGCTGATCTGGTTCCTGTATCCCGCAGTGAAAGCAATTTCCATTAGTTTTTATCATTATAATTACGCGACGCCGGAAACCAATGCTTTTATCGGTTTAGATAATTATATCCGGTTGTTTCAAGATCCCAAATTTTTTACAGCAATGGGACACAGCTTTTTGATGGTGTTGATTATTGTACCGCTGCAAACCCTGATTTCTTTCGCAATCGCGGTTTTGCTAAACGGAAAAATACGGTGCAAGGGATTTTTCCGTTCCAGCTGCTATATTCCTTATGTAATTTCGGCTGTGGCGGTAACGATTTTCTTTATGTACTTTTTTGTAAAGAATGGACCCGCAACTAAGTTTTTCTCCCTTTTAGGCTTAGAAAATGTGAGCTGGTTTGCCAGCACGAAATATGCGCTGGCGTTCCTGATTATCGTATATGTGTGGCAGCAGATAGGCTTTTACATGGTGATCTTTATCGGCGGACTGCAGGAGGTTCCGGTTGAGCTGTATGAGGCGGCTAAGGTCGATGGGGCCGGCGCTTGGCAGCGGCTGATTAAAATCACCGTGCCGTTAATCAGGAATACAACCTATCTGGTTTTGACCTTCGGTATGATTAGCGCTTTTCAGATTTTCGACCAAATCGCGGCGCTGTCAAAGCAGGCGCCGTTGGGTTCCCCATCCGGCGCTACCAGCACTATGGTTACCTTCCTGTACCAGCAGTCTTTCAGCTATATGGATATGGGATATGGAAGCGCCGCCGCGGTCATTCTGTTTTTGATTATTTTTGCTTTATCCGCCGTGCGGGAGTTTGCGGGAAGGAGAACAGTGTAAATGAAAACAAAAAAGAGCATCGCCGGAAAAATTCTGATCTATTTCTTTCTAATTCTTTTAGCACTGTTGTTTTTGGTTCCGGTTTTTTATGTAATGTATAACTCGTTGCTTCCAAAACGGTATATTGGTTCCTTTGTTTCGCCTGCCTTATGGAGCTTGGACAACTATAAAGAGCTTTTCTCAGAGTATCCGATTATGAAATGGTATGGCAATACCGCTATTTCAACCGTGGCCGTTGTTTTGGGCAATATGTTTTTTACGCCGCTGGCAGGCTATGGGCTTGCCAGGCTGCGGTTCCCGGGAAAGAAAGTCATTTTTGTTTGCCTGATGCTTTCCATGATGATTCCTGGCCAGTTGGTTTTGCTTCCGCAGTATATCATGATGGCCAAGATGGGACTGGTCAATACGCTTTTTGCGATTACCCTTCCATATTTATCTCAGTCCATGTTTATCTTTATGTCCAGGCAGTTTTTTTATGGAATTCCAGAGGAACTAGAGGAGGCCGCACGTATTGACGGGCTTGGCCGGTTCGGCACCTATTTCCGGATTATCTTGCCAATCTCAGGAGTGCTGATGGCAACCATCGCTATTTTTAATTTTACCGGTACGTGGAACTCATACCTGGTACCTTCCACGTTTATCAGTACACAGGATAAATATGTTCTGGTGGTAGGACTGCAAACGGTAAATAACGCGCATTTCCAGCAGGAAAACCTTACTCTCGCCGGCGTATTCCTTTTGTCATTCCCTGTGATTATTTTCTTCATGTTTACGCAGCGGTTCTTCGTTCAGGGAATTGCCACCTCAGGAATAAAAAGCTGATGCCTGGGCTGTAAAGCGAACAGACAGCTCAGAAAAGTATTACCTTAAATTCAAATGTAATGGAGGAACGAAACAAATGAAAAAATGGAAGGTCGCCTTGATCGGATGCGGATCAATTGCGGACAATACCTACCTGCCCAGGATCAAGGATATCCCTGAAGCAGAGATGGTGGCGGTTTGCGATATTATTCCGGAGCGGGCGAAGGACTACGCGGAAAAATTTAATGTGCCGGCATGGTACACCAGCATCGACGAACTGCTGGAAAAATGCGATTTCGAGATCCTGATGAACACCACGTCGATCCCGGCACATCATGAAATCAATATGAAAGCGCTAAACGCGGGAAAGCACCTCTACTCTCAAAAGCCGGTAGGCTTAACAGTGGCAGAGGTAACCGAGCAGATCGAGGCTGCGAAAGCGGCCGGCGTGAAGTATACCGCTTCTCCAATCCATATGCTGCGGGATGATATCAGGTTTGCGAAAAAGCTGATCGAGGATGGCTGCATTGGGGAAATCATGAAGGTTCATACCAATGTTTGCCACGGAGGCCCCGAGTACTTCCAGTACCGTACCGCGGACCCCACCTGGTTCCACCGCCCCGGAAGCGGCGCTCTCTATGATATGGGCGTTCACGGTCTAACTATGACCACAGGAATTTTGGGGCCGGCAAAAGCGGTAGGCTGTATGGCAAAGATTTCAGAGCCTGTCCGTACTGTGAGAAGCGGGACCTTTGACGGGATGAAAATCCAGGCGGATCAACTGTATGATAATTACATCATTACCCTGGATTACGGAGACAGAGCCATGGCGGTGGTGGAATCGGGCTTTTGCCAAAAAGACAGCAAAGCGCCCCAGATGGAAATCTTCGGCACCAAGGGAACGATTTCTCTTGCGAACGATTGGAGCATGAATCCCATGGATTCCTTAGAGGTCTATCTGGACGCGCCGGAACGGGGAATCCGCGGCTGGCTGAAGCCGATGGAGTGGGATATTCCGGCCTGCGAGATGAATTTCTTCCAATGCAAGGTGGTTCAGGATCTGATCTATGCCATCGAAGAAGACCGTCCCGTAGGGCTGCCCCCTGAGCATGCCAGACATGTGGTGGACATTATGTGCACCATCCCAGAGGCCATCGAGACAAGAAGCATTGTTCCCCTGCATACCACGTTTTGAGAAGCGGGCTTGTAATACATAGTAAATGAGGTAAGCGATGATGAAAAAGAAATATCGCATTGGATTAGTGGGCTTTGCCCATATGCATGTCCTGGATCAGATTAAGCCTTTTTTAGCCATGCCGGAGCGGGTGGAATGGATCGGAGCCGCGGATGTGAAGCCAATGGTGGAATCAGAATACTTTGAGAGCTCCAGCCGCAGCATGAACTTAAAGCTATGCCAGGAGCAATGCGGCTTTACCGATGTGTTTGAGGATTATCAGCAGCTATTGGAGCTGAAGCCGGACCTGGTGCTGGTAAACTGCGAGAACGCGTATCATGGAACCGTTATTCCGGAAATCCTGATGCGGGGCATCCATGTAATTGTGGAGAAGCCGCTGGCCTATTCTACAGAGCACGCTATGGCCATCGCGCGGGCCTCCCGAATCGGTAAAGCGGATTGTATCATTAACTGGCCGACTACCTGGCAAGCAAGTATCCGATTAGGACAGAAGCTGGTAAGCGAGGGCGTGATCGGCAAAGTATATCGTTTCCAGTTTCGGAACCCGGATTCCCTGGGGCCGTTTTCTTACGGCCAGGTTATGACGGACCGCCAGCTGGGCAAGGAATGGTGGCATCAGGAGGCTGCCGGCGGCGGAAGTATGCTGGATTACTGCTGTTACGGTACCATCCTCTCTAACTGGTATCTGGGAGAGAAGCCGCTGGGAGTCTACGGGCTGAAAGCCAATTTTAACCACCGGTTTGGCGACGCGGAGGATTACGCTTCTCTGATGGTTCGGTATCCCGAAGCGGTTTCAATTTTGGAGGGAACCTGGAACACAGTCAGCAGCGGCTACGATTCAGGACCTATCGTTTGGGGAGAAAAGGGCGCTTTGATTGTGGAAAACGGGGGCGACCATGGGATTCATGCTAATGTGAGCGTGTATCACGACAGATATTCCACCACCCCCAATGAGGTATACAGTTCCGACGATTATCCTCTGCCTGCTGGTAGGTCAAATTTAGCGGAAGAAGTGTTCCACCATCTTGAGACTGGAGAGCCTCTGCATGCTACCATGGATTTGAATAATAATCTTTGGTCAGCGGCAATGCTGGACGCGGGTCTCCGTTCCAGCCGGTCGTTGAAAATGGAGGAGGTAAAAACTCCTTGCTGGGCGATTGGATAAAAAATAAATCAATATCAATAGGAGGAAAGATGATGAAATTAGCAAATGTATCCTGGGGCTGGACGCCGATCCCGGAGGATATGCCTGAAGGGGATTCTTTAATTAAAATTGCAGATCAGATCCGCGGCCTGGGTTTTGAGGGGGTGGATTATCTGGGGACGCCCGAAGCCTTAGACGAGTTCTTTACCGAGGAAGCCTGCAAGGCGCTGGGAGAGCATTCCAGATCCATTGGACTGGAACCCAATGTTTTTGTTTTTCAAGATTTCGAATGGAACGCCTGCAGCTGTGAAAAGCGGGAAAACTGTCTCAAGCATTTTGAAAAGGCTGCGCAAGCGGCGAAATGGATCGGTTGCAAAATTGTATCCACTCTGGTGCCTATGCCTTGCGGAGCGACTCCCTGGAAATTCAATCCTGCGGCTCCGGCGATCAAGCAAGGCTATCATATGCCGGCCGACTACTGCTATCAGAAAGATTGGGAAACCTTGATGGAAAGCTTCCGCAAGTGCCTGCAAATCGCCAAAAAATATGGGCTGCGGATGTCCGTAGAGTGCTTCCCGTATTCCATGGTTTCTACTCCTCATGCGATGCTCAAAATGCTGGAGGATGTTAATGACCCTGATTTTGGCATCCAACTGGATACCAACCATCTGATTATGCAGCATATCGACCCGGAATGGACCATCTATATGCTAGGCGGCAAGCATATTTTCAACGTTCACTGCAAGGACAGCGACGCGGTTTCTCGAAACAATATCCCCGCGGGATGCGGCATCTGCGATTATACCGCGGTAATCCAGGCCCTGAAGAATGTCGGCTATGACGGCAATTTGTCGGTTGAGCTTGAGTTTACGGATAATCCCCGCCGCTATAATAAGCAGGCGCTGGATCATTTGAAGCTTTGCCTGGCGGGGGAATATTGATTTTCTTCCGCCGACGCGATGCTTCAACACCATTGTAAAAGATACGGGCCGGCCTTCGAAACGGCAAAGGCCGGCCCGGTGAAAACACTTTCAGATTCAGAAACAGAGGAGAACAAAATGAAACAATATAAAGTTGCGATTATCGGCAATGGCATGATCTGCAATGCGGCGCATATTCCCGCCTATCAAGCCATGGGAGATAAGGTGAGAATCGTAGCCGTGGCGGATATCCGGGAGGAAGCGGCGAGAGAAACTGCCGAGCGGCATGGGATTCCCAAGTATTATGTGGATCCCTACAAAATGCTGGAAGAAGAAAAACCGGATATTATCTCGGTATGTACTCCCAATGCCTACCACAAGGAGTATACCCTGGCCGGCTTCCGGGCAGGCTGCCACGTGGTTTGTGAAAAGCCCGTTGCGATGAACTGTGCAGATGCCGAAGAAATGTTTTGCGCGGCGGATCAGGCTGGTAGGCATCTGTTCGTAATCCAGTCTCTGCGCTTTACCGACAATTTCAAAGCGGCTGCCAGCCTGGCGCAGAGCGGATGCCTGGGAGAAATCTATTACGCGGATTTGAATTTGGTTAGACGCCGCGGTGTTCCAAGATGGGGAATGTTCCATATGGCGAAGGAAAACGTGGGTGGTGCGTTCTGTGATTTGGGCGTCCATATGTGCGACTATTTGATGTATCTATCCGGAAACCCGAAAATGGTGGCAGTCAGCGGAAGTGCGGTAACCAAGATTGTCAACAAGGAAAAAAATATTGAATTTTCCAATGCGGAAAGCGGAGCGCCTACTGGTTTGTTTACGCCAAGAAAATTTGATATGAAGGAATTTGACGTTGAGGAGTTCGCCAACGGATACATTCGGCTGGACAACGGCATGACCGTTACTTTTAAAATTTCGTGGGCGCTGAATCTTCCCAACAACAATACGGTAAGTATCTGCGGCGATAAGGGAGGACTCACCATCGGCGACGACGGCTTGAAGCTGATGACTACCCAGGGCGTTTACCAGACGGATGTTATTCCCAGGGTTTTCCCCGATCCTTATTCTGAGCTTTCAGATTTTACCGGACATATTCACGAAATGGACTACATTTTGAAGGTGCTCAACGGAGAAATGACCATAGAGGAATATCCGATCCAGAAGGATGAGGTTATGAATGTGGTGTCCATGATCGAGGCCTTTTACAAGTCTGCCCGGCTGGGAAGAGAGGTTACCTTCCAGGAACTGGGCCGGTAATCCTAAGCAGCTTGAGGAGGTTATAATAGAATATGGCGCGGCGGCTGAGCTTATCGCTGCGTCTCGAGTATCCAACGCAGCAGGGAGGCGCCGCCTGAGGGGGAGGGTCTCCCCTGTTTGCGTGGCGCAAAAATCCCAAAGAAAGGGGAACAGGAAATGAAAGGTGTTATCACAGAAATTGAACGATTTTCGCTGAAGGATGGGCCGGGAATACGCACCACGGTATTTTTCAAAGGATGCAATATGGCGTGCAAATGGTGCCATAATCCGGAAACTCTCTCTGTCAAGCCGCAGTTGATGGTGTATCCGAAAAACTGCATTGGCTGCGGTGCCTGTGTAAAGGCGTGCAAGGCGGGAGCCAGAACCATAGAAAACGGTATGCTGCATTATGACCGATCCGTGTGTACCGACTGCGGTGCCTGTGCTCAAAATTGCTTTACTGGAGCTTTGGTGATGTCTGGAAAAGAGATGACTGTGGAAGAGGTCATGTCTGAGATTTTGCAGGACCGAGGCTATTATCGGAACTCAGGCGGAGGCGTGACGCTTTCCGGTGGCGAGGTATCCACACAGCCTGAATTTGCTGTAGAACTGCTGAAAGCTCTGAAGAACGAGAATATTTCTACCGCTATTGAAACGAACTTATACGCTCCCTGGAGCGTTTATGAAAGCCTGATGCCCTTTGTGGATTTGGTCATGTTTGATATTAAGGTTTTTGACAGCAGTGCTCATAAAAAATGGACCGGAGTCAGTAACCAGCGCATCCTGGAAAATGCGAAAAGAATTGCGGATTCCGGAAAACCCTATTTGGTGCGGACTCCGGTTATCCCAGGCGTAAACGACAACGAGGAGGAAATCGGAAATATCGCGGAATACGTAGGCGGTTTAGGCGGCGCGCAGTATTACGAGCTTCTGCTGTTCAATCCTTTGGGAGAAAGTAAATACGACGCCTTGCAGGTGAAAAATGATTTTGCCGGAACCCGTCCCACCAAGACAGAGGGTGCCGAGCGCCTGGAGCAGGTCGCGAAGCGGAAATCCGGGCTTCCTGTGAGAGTAGGCTGAAAGAGAAAGGAAGAGCTTTATGGTCAACAGAATTAATATCTTTAAGCCGGATACGCCTATGGGGTATGACGACAGGATTAAGATTTTGAAGCAGAGAAAGCTGGAGGAAACTCAGATCAAATCCAAGATGAAGGTGTATCAGGATGGCGATGATTACGGAAGCATTCCGGCTCCTGAAAATTATCAATTTCACTGCATTCCCAACCATGAAAACGGTTCCTGGTATGGCTATGACGGCTGGAGCAAAAACTTCCATAAGCTGATGAGCGAGCATCCGGTCTACATTGACCCGGTGGATGCGTTTTCCTGCCGCTGGATGTTCAGCATGATTTGGTTTGAAGAAAAATCACCAGAAAAGGGGCTGCATTGGAATCCAAACTTTTCTTATGATTATTTGAAGCCGGAGCAGAAGCTTTACGGCATCGTTTCCGGCATCGGTTCCGATGCTCATTTCGGCGGCGATTACCAGCTTGGGTTAAGCTTAGGCTGGGGCGGCTTGCTGGAAAAGCTTGCGTTTTACCGGAAAAAGCATCCGGAGCACGCGGAATTTTACGACGCGGAGGAATTGGTGATCCGGGGAATTCAAAACTGGATCTCTCGGGCGATAGCGGAAGGTGAGAGGATGGCCGAGGTGGAACGCCATCCGGTTTTGAAGGAGAACCTGCGGCAAATGGCCCAGGTAAACCGCAATATTCTGAATGGTGCGCCTAAAACCATGCGCGAAGCCTGCCAGTGGGTATGCTGGTTCAATATGGCCAGCCGAACCTACAACAGAGACGGCGCGGGATTCCAATTGGATGAGGTACTGAAGCAGTATTACGATGCTGACTTGGAGGCTGGGAGGATTACCAGAGACGAGGCAATCTTCTACATCGCCTGCCTGCTGCTGAACGACCCCCACTATTACCAGATCGGCGGGACGGATGAAAATGGAAAGCCCTTGCTGAGCGAGTTCAGCTATATGGTTTTGGAAGGTGCCGACAAGCTGGATTCTGCGTGTAATATCACTGTAAGAGTTGATAGAAATATTGACCGGAAATTTTTGCATAAAGCGGTAGATTACCTGTTCAAAAATAAAAATGGATGGCCCCGCTTCTCAGGAGACGAAGCGTTAAACGCAGGCTTTATGAGACTAGGTTATCCAGAGTCGCTGGCGAGGCGGAGAATCGCGGTGGGTTGCCACTGGATGAGCCTTCCGGGTCTTGAGTACAGCTTAAACGACTGTGTGAAAATTAACAGCGCCAAGGTGTTTGAGGTGGCGCTGGATGAGATGATGAGCCAGGAAGGTCCCTATTCCACGGAACGGCTGTGGGAGCTGTATCAAAAACATATGGCTCGTGCGGTGGAGGTAACCGCTGAGGGCTTGGATTTCCATTTAAAGTATCAGCAGTATAACGAGCCGGAGCTGATGCTGAACCTGATCAGCCATGGCCCTGTTGAAAAGGGTCTGGATATGACTTGCGGCGGCGCTATGTATTACAATCTGTGCATGGATGGCTCTGCCATTGCGACAGTAGCGGATTCCTTTGGCGCCTTGCAGCAGCGGGTCGAGGAGGAAAAACGGATCGACTGGCCAGCGCTGTACCACCACTTAAAAACAGATTTTCAGGACGAGGGCGGAGAGCTTGTGCGTCAGATGCTGTCTCACAGCTCCCGGTATGGAGGCGGAAATACCATCAGCGATCAGTGGGCGGTAAGAATTTCCAAATCCTACTCCGAGCAGGTGCGGGCTGTCAGCGAAAAATATCCGGGCTATGAGTTTATTCCCGGATGGTTCAGCTGGTCCAATACCATTGTGCTCGGAAAGCAGGTGGGGGCTACCCCAAACGGACGCCACGCTTTCGAGCCTATTAACCACGGCGCCAACCCTCATCCTGGCTTTCGGAAGGATGGCGCTCTAACCGCTATGAGCAACTCGATTTGCGCAGTACAGCCGGGCTATGGCAATACAGCGCCGGTGCAGCTGGAGCTTGATCCTGGCATGGGGCGCGGGGACGAGGCGGTACAAAAAATAGCCGACTATATTTTGACATTATTTGAACAGGGCGCCACGCTTCTGAACATCAATATTGTAAATGGCCAGCAGATTTTAGAGGCGGATAAGGACCCCTCCAAGTATCCTGATTTGGTAGTACGGGTTACCGGATTCACCGCTTATTTCTGTTCCCTTACTCCAGAATTCAGAAAACTGGTTGTAGACAGGATTCTGATCCAAGGAGGAGCGTAAAGGCCGCGGGGCTGCGGTACAGCCCGCGAATTTGGGCCTCTAAGACCTTCTGGATAAGCGAGTGAAGGCGGCCGGCGCTCCTACCCGGCGGCCGCCGGCCTAAGGAGGACGTCTTTTGAGGCTAAACTCGAAAACTGAATTTTGAAGCTGTCAGAAAAGGCATGAGATTTGGAATTTGATGACATTCCAGATCTCAGCCTTTTTCTGTCAGCGGCATAACCGGCGCAATTGGCGATAACGGAGCATAAATGCGAAAAAGAAATTTGAAATTGTCGGATTAGCACGGAGAGAGAAGCCGATTGCTTACTCTGAAATCTCTGAATCAACGGGCCGTTTCAGCGAAAAGAAACCAATCAAAGAAAAAATATGAGCCTTCCCACTCTGCCGCACGGCGGATTCTGTCAGAGCGGTTGACAATTCAGGCGGAAAGCTGTTAAAATAAAACAAGATATGTTTGAAATTTCCCAACGGGTAATTTCGTTTATCATCGATAGAATTGAGATGTGATAAAATGATCAAAAGCATGACCGGCTATGGGCGCGCGGAAAGCGACGCCGAGGGCCGCGGCATTCTCGTGGAGATTAAATCGGTCAATCACCGGTACTTTGAGTTTTCCTCCCGGACAACCAGAGGATATAATTTTCTGGATGAAAAGCTGAAGTCCTACGTCCAGTCCAAGGTGTCCAGAGGCAAGGTGGATGTGTTTGTCACCATTGAGGCCTTAGAGGATGCGGCCGCTGAGGTAAAGATCAATCATTCCCTCGCGGATGGCTATGTGAAAGCCCTTCGGGAGCTGCGGGATACCTACGGCCTGCAGGATGATATTTCCGTTTCCACGGTAGCCCGGTACGGCGATATCTTCTCCATTCATAAGGGGGAGGAAGACGAGGACCAGGTTTGGGAGCAGGTCCGTTCCGTGCTGGACCGGGCGCTGGAAAAGTTTATCCAGATGCGCAGCGTGGAGGGCGAACGGCTGAAATCTGATATTGAGAGCCGCGCTCAAACAATTTTGGCCATTGTGGAAAAGGTGGAGGAGCGTTCTCCTCAAACGGTGATTGAATATCAGGAGCGCCTGCGGGCAAAACTCAATGAGGTTCTTGCAGATACCACGGCGGATGAGCAGCGCATCCTGACGGAAGCCGCGATTTTCGCTGATAAAGTCGCTGTGGCGGAGGAAACAGTCCGGCTGAGGAGCCACTTCCAGCAGCTGGAGCAGATGCTCCAGTCCGACGAGGCCATCGGCAGAAAGCTGGATTTTATCGTCCAGGAAATGAACCGGGAGGTCAATACCATCGGCTCTAAGGCGGTAGACGCTGAAATCGCCCATATGGTGGTGGATATGAAGGCGGAGATTGAGAAGATCCGCGAGCAGATTCAGAACGTAGAATAAGGAAGTTTGGAGAGAACCGTAACCATGAAACTAATCAATATTGGATTTGGCAATATGGTGTCTGCCAGCCGCTTGGTGGCGATTGTCAGCCCGGAATCGGCTCCGATCAAACGGATTATGCAGGACGCCAAGGAGCAGGGAACCCTGATCGACGCCACCTACGGCCGCCGGACCAGGGCTGTGATCCTCACCGACAGCGACCATGTGATTTTGTCCGCCTTGCAGCCGGAAACTGTGGCAAACCGGTTTAACGATAGGGAAGACGAGGAAAGCGCCGAGGAGTTAGAGGAAGATGAATAATAGTAAGGGACTGCTGATTATCCTTTCCGGCCCGTCCGGTGCGGGAAAGGATACGGTATTAAAGGAGCTGCTGGCTCATAATGACAAGGTAAGGGTTTCCATTTCCGCTACCACCCGCCAGCCGAGGCAGGGAGAGGAGAACGGAAGGGATTACCACTTCATCTCCAGAGAGCAGTTTGAGACTCTGATTCAGAGGGATGGGGTGCTGGAGTACGCGGAATACTGCGGCAACTTTTACGGGACCCCCAGGGCTCAGGTAGAGGCCTGGCTGGATGAGGGGCTGGATGTGGTGCTGGAAATCGAGGTGCAGGGGGCAAAAAAGGTGATGGCCAAATGCCCGGAGGCTGTCAGCGTGTTTATTTTGCCGCCGTCCTTCGGGGTGCTGGAAAAGCGGCTGAGAAGAAGGGCGACAGACTCTGAGGAGGCTGTCCAAAAGCGGTTGGCCGCCGCCAGGGGGGAAATCCTCCAAGCGGCGGATTACGACTATATGGTAGTGAACGACGCCCTGGAGGATTGCGTCAGCGATCTGGAAGCGGTTTTGCAGGGAGAGAAATGCAGATCCGCCCGGGCGGGGAATTTGATAGAAGAGGTGCTGAAAAATGAGTAGACCATCTGTAGACGATATGCTCAGCGGCAAGCAGAGCCGCTATTCCCTGGTGATCGCGGTGGCCAAGCGGGCCAGAGAAATTGCCCAAACCGCCGAGGACAACGGTGAAATCCTGACGGAAAAGCCGGTAAATATGGCCTTGAAAGAGTTCCAGGCCCACAAATTTAATATTATAGAGCCGGATATTAACGAGTAATGGAAACAGCGCGGGTAGGAAAGGTCGCTGTGGAAAACACGGCGTATCATTTTGACAAGGCATACGACTATCTGATTCCCCAAACCCTTTGGGCGAAGGCGGAAAAGGGCTGTCGTGTGCTTGTTCCATTTGGAGGGGGAAATCGGACCCGTCAGGGGCTTTTGATGGATGTGGAGGAAATCCGCGCGGGGAGGACCGGCTCCGAGGAGGGCCTGAAGTCCGTTAAGGCGGTGCTGGATCAGACGCCGCTGCTTTCTCCCGAAATGCTTCTCCTGGCCCGGTGGATGAAGGAACGCTATTTCTGTACTCTGTTCGACGCCGTCAGGGTAATGCTCCCGGCGGGGCTTCATTATCAGGTCGCCTGCTCTTATCAGGCGGCGCGGGATATTCCGCCGGAAAAGCTGGAAGTCCTCGGGGAGGAGGAAAAGCGGCTGATCGCTTATCTTTCCCGGTGCAGGCT
>OHFY01000457.1_pt1 | contig 19293 bp, 17 predicted proteins | sample 1567681 | NCBI WGS metagenome assembly OHFY01 (sample SAMEA3879512, study PRJEB24766) | human gut metagenome | biome: human-associated habitat; feature: feces | place: USA | collected 1985/1987 | reverse complement strand
CCGCTTTGCCGAAACGCTGCTGGCGACCCATGCCGATCTCGCCGCCCGCCAGATCGACCCGCCTGCCCCCGGCACTTCGGCACGGGAGTTCCGCAACCGCCAGCATGAACAGATGGAGAGGGACGGCCAGGCAAGCGCCCGCATCACCCTGAAGACCAGCGTTGGCATGTCGGACGAAGCCTTTGCCGCTGCACTGGCCGAGGCGAAGGCGGAGGGGCGGAACAGTGTGCATGTCCGCGCCTGGCTGCCCATCCCGGCCGCCTGTCTTTCCCAGAGCGAGATCGAGCTGCTGGACTGCACCGAGCCGCCTGCCCGCATCGCGGACGAGAACGCGCCCCAGCGGACGGTCTTCTGGGAGGCAGACCTCACCGAGAACCGCCGCTTTGGGGTGGAGTACCGCTACCGGACCACGGCCGTCTACACAGATCCGATGGACATCCGGCCGGATGCACAGCAGCCGACCTTTGACACCGGCGAGGAAGCGCCGCACATCGTCTTTACGCCCTATCTGCGGGCGCTGGCCCGCCAGCTGACCGACGGCATCACCGACCCGGCGGAAAAGGCAAAACGCATCTACGATTACGTCACCCTGAACGTGCGCTACCACTATCAGCCCGCCTACTTCGTGCAGGAGTGCCTGCCCGACCAGTGCGCCCGGAACCGCCGGGGCGACTGCGGCATCATGGCGCTGACCTTCATCACCCTCTGCCGTCTGGTGGGCATCCCGGCCCAGTGGCAGAGCGGCCTGTCCGTCTCGCTCACAGGTGTAGGCTGCCACGACTGGGCCATGTTCTACATCGCGCCCAAGGGCTGGATGTATGCGGACTGCTCGTTCGGTGCGTCGATGGCGCGGCAGGGCGATGAGAGAATGCGCCGCCACTACTTTGGCAGTCTGGACACCGGGCGGATGGTGGCGAACCGCGCCTTCGAGGCCCCCTTCGACCCGCCCATGACCGGCTTCCGCTCCGACCCCTACGACAACCAGTCCGGCGAATGCGAGGTGGACGGTGTGGGCCTGTATGGCGATGCCCTTGACACCCGCAAGGAACTTGTGAACTACGAATTACTGTAAAAAACACCGGGCCCTGCCTTCTGCGGGACCCGGATTTTGATGATAGGAGAAAACCATCCATGGAATATCTGGCAGGACTTTACACCCTTCTGCTGGTCGCCATCTGCCTGGAACTGGCCGTGGTGCTCTGGCGCACCGGCAAAAAGCAGGGCGGTGCACCGGATCACGACGAGCTCAAGCGCTGGATGCAGCAGCAGCTGGATGCGCAGGCCAGGGAGTTTGCGGGCAGGCAGTCGGCCCTTGCTGAGCAGAATCACACCGCCCTGCGCAGCGTCAGTGAGACGCTGCAGACTGCGGTGCAGAACATGAGCACGACGCTGGCACAGGGGCAGGACAGCCAGCAGCAGCTTCTGGAACGCCGTCTGCGTTCGCTGGAAGCATCCAATACCCAGAAGCTGGAAGAGCTGCGCCGGAGCATGGCCGAGAGCATGACTGCCCTGCAGGCCGAGAACAACCGCAAACTGGATGAGATCCGCCACACCGTCGATGAACAGTTGCAGGATACCCTGCAAAAGCGGGTGAGCGAAAGCTTCAAGGCCGTCAACGAGCAGCTGGAACAGGTGTATAAGGGGCTGGGCGAGATGCAGAACCTTGCCGCCGACGTCGGCGGGCTGAAGCAGGTGCTCTCCGGCGTCAAGACCCGCGGCATCCTCGGCGAGATCCAGCTGGGGGCCATTCTGGAAGAGATCCTTGCCCCGGAACAGTACGAGACCAACGTGGCCACCATCCCCGGCAGCAGCCAGCGGGTGGAATATGCCGTCAAGATGCCGGGCGTGGACGGCAGCACGGTCTGGCTTCCGATCTAGCTAGTCGAAATTCCCCGGCGACACCTACGCCCATTTGCAGGATGCACAGGCTTCCGGCGATGCGCAGGCGGTGGAGAATGCCCGCCACGCGCTGGAGCTTGTGCTGCGCAGCGAGGCAAAGGACATCCGCGAAAAGTACGTGGAACCGCCCTATACTACGACGTTCGGCATCCTGTTCCTGCCGTTTGAGGGCCTATATGCCGAGGTGGTCAATGCCGGATTGCTGGAAGTGCTGCAGCGGGACTATCAGGTGAATGTGGCCGGCCCCAGCACCATGGCGGCCCTGCTGAACAGTTTGCAGATGGGCTTCAAGACACTGACTATCCAGAAGCGGTCGGGTGAGGTCTGGCAGCTGCTCGGTGCCGTGAAGACCGAGTTCGATAAGTTTGGGCAGGGGCTCTCCAAAATGCAGCAGCGCCTCCGCCAGACCGACGAAGAGCTTGACAACCTCATCGGGGTGCGCAGCCGCGCCATCAGCCGGAAACTGCGCAGCGTCCAGAGCCTCGACGAGGCCGCAGCGGCCACCCTGCTGGAGCTGGACGCCCCGCTCCGTCCGCTTTCCGGCGGGCAGCTCCCCCAGAGCGGGAGCCAGTGGCAGGACGGCGAACTCTGAGCTGGGCGAAAAAGCAGGAGGTGACGGAGAGGGGAAAGCCAGCCAGACGCAAAGACGCAGTGCCGGTTACGGCCCTGCCATAATCTGCACTGCGTCTTTTTAATCCTCTGTATACGCAAACAATTCTTCCACCGTGGTGTGAAAGACCTTTGCAATGTCCATCGCCAGTTTCAGGGATGGGTTGTACTTGCCTTTTTCAAGGTTGACAATGGTTTCCCGGCGTACCCCGACCAGCTCGGCCAGCTCCGCCTGCTTGAAATTGTCCCGCTCCCGGTATTCTTTCAGTTTTGTGACCAGTGCCATGCTCAGAGTCCTTTCTCGTCCATCAGCCAGAATGCAACCGTGCGCACGACTTCAATCAGGATCAACGTCCCCATCAGGCAGTAGCCGATGACCTCGGTGGTAAGCACGAGCCGACCGATGGCACAGGCAAAGCCAATCCCAATCAGGGCGGCCTTGCAGACCTTCAGACAGATGCTGTCGCATCGGTGGAGATTGGCCTCGGCCATTTCGTCGGCAGCTTCCTGCTTATATTTCCGCACCCGGATAGCGCGGAATACAAAATACCAGAACGTGAAGCCACCCACAACGGTCTGGATAGTGGGATAAAAATCCTTCCAGTCGTTCCGTGCCCACATCCAGTAGTAGAGCGCGACCAGAACGGCAAAGATGATCTTGTCGGCGACCAGCTCTTTTAACGTGACTTTTTTCATAGGAAAGTTCCTTTCTTGTGAATGAAGATATACCATACAATGAAATGAAGTGAGAAATTTCGCACACCTTGTGTGATAAATATATCACATGGCACAGAGCATGTCAATAGAAAATGTGCGAAAAATATAACTTTTCCAGAACGCATGATGAACAGTCCAGCCTTCATGTGGACGAAGAACCCGGTGACCGCGCCTCCGACTGCGGCGGCATCATGGAGCCGGTGGCCGTCTGGGTGCGCAAGGGCGGCGAGTGGGCGATCATCCATCGCTGCAAACGCTGCGGAAAACTCAGCTCCAACCGGGTGGCGGCAGACGACAATCCCATGAAGCTCATGAGCATTGCCATGAAGCCGTTGTGCGCTCCGCCGTTCCCTCTGGACTATCTTGAAGAAATGACCGCCCTGATGGGCGGCGATGGACGGATGCGGTAAGCCGCAGCCAAAAACAAAAAGGTCGCTGTGCCGGAGAAGTGCTCTGCGGTACAGCGGCCTTTTGCAATTTACTCGCACCCGTATAGACGAAAATATTGCTTGCTGGGTCACTTTTCGTCCGGGGCGGAGTCCGGGGTGCTGCCGCTGCCGGAGTTCAGGATCGCCACGAACTGCTGCAGCTGCTTGAGGGAGCTGACCCCCAGCTTTTCGTAGATGTTCTTGTTGTGGAAGCGCAGGGTGCTGTCCTTGATGTCCAGCTGCTCCACGATCTCCCTGGAGCGCAGCCCGGCGGCATAGCCGTCAAAAATGCGGCGCTCGGTCTTTGTCAGGCTGGGAATGCCCGCCACGAAGGTCTGAAAGGCATCGGGCACCGACTCGTTGCGGCATACGTCTGCCAGCCGGGAAAGCTCGGTCTGCATCTGCTGGCGCTCCATCTGCAGCTCGTCCATCCGCCGCCGGGACTCCCGCCGGTCTTCCTCAAGCTGCCGGAACGCAGGCGAAAGGATGTGCCGGTGGAAGTAGATGCAGCAGAATACCACAAAAAAGGTGATGAACAGGCCGATCAGCAGCATTTGCAGATCGCCGGACAAGACCAGACGCTGGTAGTCTGCCATAGGGATGCAGACAGCCAGCCGGTAGGACTGTTTCTCGTTCAGGCGGCAGATCTCCGTGATGCCCGCATAGGCGCCGTCGGCACCGATCAACTGGGTCAGCCCACCGCCCATGCTGCGCAGCACCAGTGTATCCCGGAGGGCATGGTAGTAGCCATCGGTGGTGCCGCTGCTGAGAGCGGCTCCGGCGCTCAGCTCGCTGCCCGCCGGGGCAAGAAGGCAGCTCAGACGATCAAAGCCTGTGGGCTGGGCAAAGTTCTGCTTGAAGTAGCTCTCACTGATCTCAAAGCCGCACAGCCCGTACATTGTGCCGTCCTGTCCCCGCAGGGGCAACACGAACAGCTGCACCTCCTCTGAGGTGCCGGGAATGCTGAACCGCTCGGTCAGCGTATAAGACTGGTACAGCGGGGTGTCGCTGGGGGTCATCCAGCGGTCGTAGTCCGGGAACTGGTCGGTCTGGAACTCCATGCGCCATTTGCGGTGGGGCATCACGCTGTGGGTTTTGCCCACCTCCGCACTGCCCCGGTAGAGCAGCAGGGGCACAGTGGGGGTGTCGGCCCCGCTTTTCTGCACATACAGCCCGGCGCGGGAATGCCCGGCACCCTCCATGCGGGTGTTGACGGTGGAATCCAGCAGCACAAAGGCTCCGGAACAGCTGCTCTGGCGCAGCGTGCGGCAGAGCGGCTCGATCATTTCCTCTTCCAGCGCGTTCAGCACTTCGGGGGAATCGTTCAGCTGGTCAAAGGTCATCTCCCGGCTGGCAAGCTGCCTGTCTACAAGGCTGCCCATATCTTCGGAAAGGTTCACGCCCATGATCGCCAGCTGGTCAAAATAGCGTTCCATATCGTTCTGGAACACCGAAAACTGGATCTCCATACTGCGGGTGATATCCTTTTTGGTGTTGTGCAGACTGGCAAACAGGAACAGCGCCGCACCAAAGGTCAGCACCAGCAGCACCACCAGAAGCAGGCAGGGCCACAGCAGCCGGGAGCTCATGGAACTCTGGCGGATCTTCTCACGTTGCCGGGTAAAAAAGTGCATCAAAGTCCCTCCTTTCCGGCTGAGCGGCAGACTCAGGCATTGTCACACAGCAGCTGCCATGTCTCCTCGGTCAGAGCCTCCAGCGTTTCGCCATTGGCCAGACGCCGGGGGTAGTCCTTCTGGCGCTGGCGCAGACTGTCGTAGAAGGTTTTCGCCTTGGCATGGTATCCCACGATCCCCGGCTCGGACACCGGGGTATTCTGGATGCGCATCTCGTTGTAAACATCGTACAGCCGCTGATAGCTCGGCTGCTCGAACGGATAGTCTGCAATGGCATCAAAGGCATCACGAGACACTGGCATATACCCGGTATCGGCGGCAAATTCCAGATTGCGCTGCTGTTCAGTGAGCCAGCGCAGGAACACCGCAGCGGCTTCGGCTTTCTGGTCGGTGGTCTTGAAGGCGCACAGGCCCACACCGGCCTGCGGCATCAGGGGCGTGGCGGTGCCGGCGGCGTGGGGCAGGGGAGCCAGCATCAGGTCGGTGGGCTCGGTGGTGTTGTCCGGGTAGGTGACGACATCGTTGTAATAGAGGATGGCCGCAGAGCTGCCAAGGCCCGCCAGCGTCTCGCCGGTCATCACCTGCGTGTTGGAGTACAGGTCCGACACCAGAATATCGCCCTGCACCAGGGCCTTGGCAAACTCCATCCACGAAGCACGGAAGGTCTCGTTGGTCAGATCGTACCAGCTGCCCTTGTACAGCTCTCCGCCGCCCTGTTCCAGCGCGTTCAACTCCACCAGACGTAGCGGATAGTCCAGCGCGCAGAAGGGCTTGCCCTGCGACCACTGCCGGTAGGCACCCGCCATGGTAAAAAAGCCGTCCCATGTGGCAAGGGTGGAAAGCTGCGCCCCGGTGTCCGCCGCAAACCGGGCGTACTGGGAGCCGTTCAAAAAGATGAGCTGGGTGGATTTGGACACCGGGAACACCACCTGCCGCCCGTCGATGATGCCGTCCTGCACAAAGCCGGGCACATAGGCCGCCATGTCCTCAGCGGTGAACCAGTCGTTCCAGTCCACAAGGGTCTCGATGCCCAGCGCACTGGCATCTGAAGCGTGGGCCGAGAACAGATCCGGCAGGTCCAGCGCACCGGGCTTGTCGGCCTTGGCATCCTGCAGCTGACTGCCAATGGCGGCGCTGTTGGTCATGTTGGTCACATTGAGCAGGATGCCCTTCTCCTTTCCCACCGTATCGTTGAACTCGGTGAGCAGACGGTTCATGGGCGAATCTGCCTGTTCGCCATACACATGCCAGATGCTGAGCATGGTGGGGTCCTTGGCAGAGAGCAGGGTCTTGCTGCCGCCGCAGCCCGCAAGGACCAGACCGGGGAGAACTGCCGCAAGCTTCAAAAATGTCCTTCGTTCCATGTTCGTGATTCCTTTCCACACATTGCAGCCAGAGGGGGAAAACCAGCACAAGAAGGGCCGCAGTTCCCTGTTTTGGCGGAAAACCGCCCCGAAATCCCCCCAATTTTTGGCTTTTTGGGGGGATTCCTTACGGGGAAGGCCCAAAATCCCCAAAATTTATTTTTGAAATGCCCCTCAAAAACGGCTATTCTAGGGGGGCATTTTTTTCTTGAGTATGATACAGTACAGACAGAAGATTTCCCATGCCGGGTGCGGGATGCTCGTTGTTATGCACAAGGCATATCAACAAGTACCAACAGATTCTATTTATAAGGATAGCACAAGATGAGACAGACCGCAAGTGCAGAGAACGCCCCAGAGCCCGAAGCCCCCCTCAAAAAACAGAGGGATCAAAGAAAGGAGCACCCTATGAAGGAGACAAAACACCGCAGTACCCGGTGGGTCCTTGGCGCATGGGCGCTGGTGCTGGCTGCGGCCCTGCTGCTGGCAGGGTGCGGCGGTGCAGCGGCCCCCGCCGCGCCCGCAAGATCCGGCGCAGCTGCCGACCAAAGCTCCGCCAGCAGCCGACGCACCCCCGGCGCGGCGGCGCTGGCCGCCCAGACAGACCGCATCACCGACCAGTACACGCTGGAAAAGAACGTTTCGGGCGTGTGGGGGGAGGACGCGGTGCAGTACATTTCCGTCCATGTGCCGCAGCTGGAATGCGACAGCCCGGATGCTGTAAGCCTGAACAAGGAGCTTGCCGCCATTTATGCGGCGGATTTCCGGGAATATGAGGCCTACGAGGAGGCCGGGCAGCCGGGCGGCGAGTACCCGCAGATCGGTGTGGCCTGGGATGACTGGTGGTACGGCGACTGCGTCAGTCTGGTGGTGCGCAGCCGCTATGACGGCACCGCCCCGTGGCGTTACAGCGGCTGGTGCTTCGATTTTGCCAGCGGCCGGCAGCTCACCTTGGCCGAGATGCTGCAGCGGATGGGTCTGGACCCGGACACCGTGCAGCAGCAGGTGCAGCGGCAGGCCATGCAGGCCTTTGACCGGGAGATGGCGCAGGGTGCGTACTACGAGGGCCTGCGTCTCGGCGGAGAGCTGTCGCAAATGCGGATGGACACGCTGGAATACAATGAACTGGAAAACCTTTGCCTGCTTTTGCCGGAGCAAAATCAGCTGGTGCTCCGGGGCAGATACAGCTCCGCGTCCGAAGAGAGATGGCAGCAGCTGGATATGGAGATCCCGCTGCAGACCGCTGCCCAGCCGCAGGCGCAGCCGGTGCTGACTGACACCTTCGACGGCGTGCAGGTGCAGCTGAAGGGAACGCAGGCCACCATCACCGTGAGCCCTGCATCCAAGACCGCCACCTGGGACACCGAGCTCAACCTCCGGCTGGAGCAGGCGCGCACCTACCCGATCCTTGGCTCTTACAATGAATATGTGGACGTGTGCATCGGTCAGCAGACCGACTCGGTCTTCCACCCGGTGGTTTATCTGCTGACCAAAGACGGCGTGGTGGAGTATGTCGATGTGCTGCGCTGCCTTCTGTTCGGAAACGCCATGATCTGTCAGGACCCCATCTACATTGCCAACAACGGCGTGTCGCTGGAGCGCAGCGGCAATAGCAAGGTGAACCTGCGCCGGAAGGATGGCTCGGTGTTGGAGCTGGCTGACCTGTCGTCAGAGTGGAGCGTGCAGGATATCCCTTCTTCCATCACCGGCTCCTTCAACTGCGCCAACGGAAACTGGCTGGAGCTTAGCAGCGACGGCAGCGTTCAGCTGGGCGTGCAGAACAACAGCCGCATCGAGCAGGGCGATGCCGCGTATCTGGGCGTGGTGCCGGAGGGCATGGTGCTGGCCATCTTTACCGACACGGGGCTCGACTTTGTAGCGGCGTTCAAGATGGACCACCTGTCCAACGACCTGACCATGACCATGATCGACGGGCAGAACCCTTTTGCCGAGGGGGAGACCCAGCTGCAAATGACCTACAGCTACGGTTGAGAAAACAAGGAGAACGACCATGAAACACAAACGTCTTACCGCGCTGGTGCTGGCTGCCGCGCTGGTGCTGGCCGGGTGCGGCGGCACAAAAAGCAGCTCCGGCTCCGCTGCCGCCAGCCAAAGCACCGGCAGCAGCCAGAATGCCCCGGCGCTTGCAACCCAAAAGGAACGTATCACGGAGCAGTTCACGCTGGAAAAAACCGTCCGGGACGAGTGGGGCGGCGCACAGAAGCTGACCATCCATGTGCCGCAGCTTGTGTGCGACAGCCCGGACGCCGCCTATCTCAACGATGAACTTGCCGCCAGGTATGCGGCGGAATATCGGGATTATGAAAGCTACCCGCAGGCTGAGGTGTCGCAGGACGAATGGTGCCCGCAGATCTACATCGACTGGGACGCCTATTGGTACGGCGACTGCGTAAGCCTTGTGGTGAGCAGCTACTACGGCGGTACAGACCCCATCTATTCTCAGGGCTGGTGTTTCGATTTTGCCGCCGGGCACAAGCTTTCGGTCACCGAGCTGCTCATGCGCATGGGACTGGACCCGGACGAGACGCAGCTTGCGGTGTACCGCGCTGCCATACAGACTTTTGACCGCAACATGGTGCAACAGGAATATTACGATTCCCTGCGGGAAAACGGCATGCTCTCCGGGATGCGCGCCGACACCCTGCGGGACAACGGGCTGGAAAACCTGACCGTGCTGCTGAAAAACGAAAATACCGTCACCCTTGTTGCCGGATACCACACCACCGCCGGCAGCGGCTGGCGGCCGCTGGAGGTGGAGCTTCCGCTGACCCCCGCCGCCCCTGCCAAAACGCCGGTGCTTACCGATACCTACGGAAGCGTTTCGGTGCTGCTGGATGGCGACACCCGCACCGTTACCATCAAACGAACCTCCGAGACCATCGCATGGGCAGAAGATTATGATATCCGTCTGGACGGCGATGTCACCCTGCCCATCCGCAATGCCTATCATAATTATGTAGATGTGTGCATCGGCGAGCTGGGCGCGTCCTTCCATCCCGTGGTCTACCTGCTTACCGAGGATGGCTTTGTGGAGTATGTGGATGTGCTGCGCTGCTTGCTGTATGGGCAGATCCTGCTCTGTGCCGACCCCATCTATATTGCCAACAACGGCACTGCGCTGGCGCTGCGGGACGCCGAGGTCAGCCTGCTGTGTGCAGACGGTACGGAAACAGAGCTTGCCCCCCTGACCGCTGAGTGGAACAGCCCGCAGACGGTAGATTCCACCGGCAGCTTCAGCCTTGGGGAAGGGGAGGACTGGTGCTGGCTGGACCTGAATTCAGGCGGCGGCTGCCAGCTGGCTACCCACAACAACCGCTATTTCTATCAGGGTGCTGTCACCTATCTGGGCGCTACCCCGGACGGCACCGCGCTGGGCTTCTCTCTTATCCGCGACACCGAAAACGGCCCGGAATGGGTTGCGTTCAGCGCTGCATTGAAGCTTGATTATCGCATTGATTGCCTGATCCTTACCCCCCTGAGCGGGCAGAACCCCTTGACGAACGAAACGGTCCCGCTGGTGCTGACCCACAGCTACGGCTGATAAACAAGCAGGAGGTGCAAGATGAAACACATCCCCTTGCGGTGTATCCCGGCCGCTTTGCTGGCCGCAGCGCTGCTGGCGGGCTGCGGAGCAAAGACCGCAGCCTCTGCCCGCCCGGCTGGCAGCCGGGAACTGAAATCGACCCCGCCGGATTCCATGCACGCCACCGTGATGATCACCGAGCAGTACACCCTTGAAAAGGTGGTGCAGGCGGAAAACGGCGGCAAGGTTCGGCTGAACATCCACCTGCCCCGGCTGGAAAGCGACAGCGCCGATGCTGCCCGCATCAACGCCGAGCTTGCCAGCTACTACGAAAACGATGTGCTGGACTATGCGGACAGCCCGGCGGCGGCCGACCCGGCCGTGTGGGATTTCAGCATTGAAATGAACTGGGAAGCAAGCTGGTATGACGATTGTGTCAGCCTTGTGGTCAGCAGCAGCTACGGAGGTACCGGCGCCCCCTTCTACGACGGCTGGTGCTTCGATTTTGAAAGTGGAAACCAGCTGACCGTCACCCAGATGCTGCAGCGCATGGGGGCAGACCCCGTTGCGCTGGAAGAGGCGCTTTACCGCGACGTGAAGCGCCGGGATGAGCTGGACCGTCAAGCCGCCATCGAGAGAGGAATGCTGCCCACCGGCAGCCTGAAAGAGGGAAACACCGCATGGTGGACTTCGCTGGACGAGCTGCCTTTTTCGCTGGACGGCAAGGGGAACATTTCCTTTGTAGTCAGCCGGTTCAGCGCCGCCCAGGAGGAATATGTAGACGACAAAGTGACTCTTCCTCTGGACGCGCAGCCGCTGCCACCGGACTGGGAGTGGCAGGTGCTGGCCGAGTGGATGGCAGTCAATGCGGTGACGCAGGGTGAAAGCTATGCCCCCGCCGACCGCAACGAAAGCTGCACCCTGCGGCTGGAACAGACCGAGATCACCGGCACGGTGACCGTCTCCTTCATCCGGGAAACATACGTCAGCCCGCAGATCCAGTCCGCTGCCGAGACCCGCACCGGAGAGCTGAATGCCGGCGCTGTGACCGGCTGGGACGGGGAAAAAAGTCAGGGCTGGAACCTGACATGCCTCAGCGAGGACGGCAAAAGCCGCTGGACCATCTCCAGGATGGAGGACGGCTCGCTGCGAATGCAGTCTACCGGCCCCAAAAAGGGCAGTGAGGTCTGGTACGTTTTTCAACGCACCGAGGCGTGGGACGACATCGGCTACACCGCCATCCCCCGCAGGCTGTGGGGCACTTACCGCGCCGGAGACGAGTCCGCAAAGGGCATCCGCTGGATGACCTTCCTGCCGGACGGCAGCTGCTGCATGAGCGTGGAATGGGTCGGGTGGAACGGCATTCTGACCGGCACCGCAGAGGGAACGCAGGGCCGCACCGAGGACGGCACCGAGCTGCATTTTACATTGACCGATCAGAACGGCAAGCCGTGCGAGTTCTGGGCCATTCTGCTGAACGATGACGGCAGCCCCAGCGGCTGCAGCCTGAAATACCGCGCCGGAGAAGTGCTGTTTGACCGGGATACGCGTCCCATTTACTGGAAAAACGACTCCCCGAATCGAACCCCTGTACCGTGACCGAAACCGAACGCAATGCGATGACAAAGCGTTGTCGCTTACACCAAACAAATAACAGGAGGAAATTACTATGGGTCTTATCAAAGCAGGTATGGGCGCACTGGGCGGAACCCTTGCAGACCAGTGGAAGGAATTTTTCTACTGCGATTCTCTGGACAAGGATGTGCTGATGGTCAAGGGCCAGAAGCGCACCTCCCGCCGCAGCTCCAACAACGGCGAGGACAACATCATCACCAACGGCAGCGGCATCGCCGTGGCAGACGGACAGTGCATGCTCATCGTGGAGCAGGGCCGCGTGGTGGAGGTGTGCGCTGAGCCGGGCGAGTTCACCTTCGATGCTTCTACCGAGCCAAGCGTTTTTACCGGCAACTTCGGCGACAGTCTGGCGGAAACATTCCTGACCGTGGCCAAGCGCTTTACTTACGGCGGCGACACCGGCAAGGATCAGCGGGTGTACTACATCAACACCAAGGAGCTGGGCGAGATCCTGTACGGCACCGCCACTCCCATCCCCTTCCGGGTGGTGGTCAGCGAGGAGCGGGGCTACAAGCTCTCGGTGAACCTGCGGTGCAACGGCAGCTTCACCTGCCGCATCTGCGACCCGCTGCTGTTCTACACCAACGTGTGCAGCAACGTCTCCACCCAGTATGACGCATCCGAGATCGCACCCCGGCTGAAGAGCGAGCTGATGAACGCCCTGCAGCCTGCCCTTGCCACCCTTTCGGCAAACAAGGTGCAGTATTACGAGATCCCCGCCCACACGCTGGAGATCTCCGAGGCGCTCAATGAGCAGCTGTCCAATGTCTGGCGCAAAAAGCGCGGCATTGAAGTGTTCTCCTTCAACATCAACTCCCTGTCCATCCCGGAGGAGCAGCAGAAGAAGATCACCGAGTGGGAAGAGAACGCCATGACCACCGACCCCACCACCGCTGCCGCCCGTCTGGTGGGTGGTCAGATCGACGCCATGAAGACCGCCGCCGGCAACACCGCCGGTGCCATGACCGGCTTTATGGGCATGGGCATGGCAGCCGGTGCAGGCGGTATGGGCGGCATGAGCGCCCAGAACCTGTTCGCCATGGGCCAGCAGGCCCGTCCGGATAGCGTGGACGCGCCCCAGCAGGTCAGCCGTCCCGCACCCGCCCCGGCGGACAGCTGGCAGTGCAGCTGCGGCGCCACCGTTACTGGCAAATTCTGCCCGGAATGCGGCAGCAAAAAGCCGGAGCCGAAGCCCGCTGCGGACAGCTGGACTTGCAGCTGCGGTGCCACCGTCACCGGCAAGTTCTGCCCGGAGTGCGGCAAGCCCCGCCCGGCGGCAGCAGAAGGCTGGAAGTGCAGCTGCGGCGCAGTGAACAAAGGCAAGTTCTGCTCCGAGTGCGGCAAACCCAAGCCCGCCGGTACGCCCAAGTATCAGTGCGACAAATGCGGCTGGGAGCCGGCCGACCCCGCTCACCCGCCCAAGTTCTGCCCGGAGTGCGGCGACCCCTTTGACGACAGCGACCAGACCTGACCTGACAAATACAGAGCAATGAAAGGAGCATACCATGATGGGATTCTTTTCCAACCTGTTCGCAAAACAGAACTGTGCGGTCTGCGGCAAGGAGTGCGGCACCCTGCACCGCTCCAAGCTCCGGGACGGACAGTTCCTCTGCGACGACTGTGGCAACAAGTGCTCCAAATATATCCGGCTCAGTGAGCTGACGCTGGACGAGGCCAAGGAGCACATGGAGTACATGGACCGGATGAAGCGGGTATTCGACGAGGTATTCAACAAGACCGAGTTCCGGGTCAACGCATACCCCTCCACCCCGACGCAAATGGGGCTGGTGTTCTGCGATGAGCTGGGCATGCTGTACATCGACGACCGCACCGGTGGACGGGGCAAGATGCCGGAGCTGATCCGCTACGACCAGATCGCCAGCTATGAGGAGTATCTGGACGAGACCCCCGCCAAGGAGCCGGGCCAGAAACCCACCCTCAACGGCGGCGGTCTGAAGCTGAAGCTGGTGCAGCCCCGCAGCATCACCGAGGCCCAGACCCAGCGGGGCATGCGCCCCCACCCCTACATCAAGCAGGAGCTGGTCATCTGCTTCAGCAAGCGGGACCGGCGGGAAATCGGCTATGCCCACATCGCACGGCAGCATCTGGACCACATCTTCGGGGTCCACGATAATGAGACCAGCATGTTCGGCCGCCGGATGTCCAAGGCCGAGGAACGGGAGCTGAAAGGCCAGATGGGCATGATCGGTGCCATGGGTGCCGTGGCATCTGCCGCCATGAAGGGCGGGCAGCTCTCTGAGCAGGAAAAGGCCCGCTTTGTGGAGAACATCCATCTGGCCGACGACGCCCAGACCGGCGGCATGGCATTGTACAGCCGCCGTGCTGACGAAGCCTTTGCAAAAGTGCAGTGACCCCAAAAGGAGGAACGGATATGAGAAAGATCCAGCGCAGAGATTTCCTCAAGGCCATGGGCCTTGCCACCGCCGCCCTCGGCCTGACCGCCTGCGGCGGCTCCGGTGCTGCCAGCGCATCCAGCGTTTCCAGTGCACCGGCTTCCAGCAGCAGTGCCCCGGCAACCTCGACACAACCGGAAGCAGCAGAGGACAAAGCCGCCCCCGCAGGGCCCCCTGTGACCCAGTTCCAGACCGGGGAGCTGACCATCGGCGAATACACCTTCAAGGCGCAGTACATCCCCTTTGACGTCCGCCGGGAACTGGACGGAGCGCATCACTGCATCCATGCGGACAGCTACCGGGGCAACTACTTCTTCAGTTTCTACAACGAGGACGATGAAGAGCAGTCTGCCAAGATCTTCGAGTATGCCATCCAGGACGACCGGCTGACCCCGGTGGCAGAGTACAACATTGGCGGCAGCAACGCCCTCAGCATCGACCGCAATGGCATCCTGTATGCCATGGACACCTTAGATGTCTACTGCTATGATCTGAACAGCAGCGACCCGGAGGAGCCCGGCGACGCACTGGACTACTGGGGCAGCTGCTATTCCTCCAAGGACCGGGATCTGACCGTGATCTACTGGACCAACTCCGCGCCGGTGCTGGTGCAGGACGGCGAGTACACCGAGCTGATACTGGAAGGGGATAACGAGATCGGCCCCTTCTACAGGATGCCCTCCCTGAACCTCAGCGGGGATGAGCTGCTGACGGTGGGCGAGCTGGAATCCAGCGGCGATGATTACTTTGCCGCCTTTGATCTGGACGGCAATGAGCTGGCCCGCAGCTCGCAGCCGGTGGGCAGCTTTGACGCCGTGATGATGAAGCGCCCCAACGGCTATCTGCTGGACACGGGCTATGTGTGGGAGCTGTACGCGCCGGACGGCACTTTTTTGGAAAAGTCCCTGCCTGTGGGCGAACGCGAGACCCTGTGCCAGCTGTGCGGCGACTTCTGCACCTTTGATGTTTTCCTGCCGCTGGAAGAAAACGCTTTCCTGGCAGTGGGCCACCACGGCAAAGCCACCGAGCCGGACGAACCGGTGGTGTTCCGCATCACTACGGATTTCTGAGCCGACCGCTTCGGCGGGAAGACCAACGCAAAAACAGCGGGGCCGGGGAAGAGCCCCCGGCCCCCTTTGGAACAACAGGAGGAAACGCTATGGCAGGAATGCTGGAATACAAGTGCCCCTGCTGCGATGGCGCCATCCAGTTTGACAGCGCCACCCAGAAGATGAAATGCCCTTACTGTGACACCGAGTTCGAGGTGGATACGCTCAAGGGCTACGACGAGGAGCTGAAAGACGAAAAGCCCAGCGAGATGGAGTGGGCGACCCCCGGCGGCAGCTGGGCAGAAGGGGAGACCGCCGGTCTGCATACTTACAGCTGCAAGAGCTGCGGCGGCGAGATCGTGGGCGACGACACCATGGCCGCGTCCGCCTGCCCGTTCTGCGGCAACCCCATCGTCCTCACCGGACAGTTTGCCGGAACGCTGCGGCCCGACCTTATCATCCCCTTCAAACTGGACAAAAAGGCCGCCAAGGCCAAATTGCAGGAACACCTCAAGGGCAAGATCCTGCTGCCTCGGGTGTTCCGCAGCCAGAACCACATCGACGAGATCAAGGGCGTGTATGTGCCCTTCTGGCTCTTCGACAGCGACGCCGACGCTCAGCTGCGGTTCACCGCCACCCGGACCCGCAGCTGGTCGGACAACAAGTACGACTACACCGAGACCAACTACTACTCCGTCCGGCGGGACGGCACCCTCGGCTTTGATGCGGTGCCGGTGGACGGCTCGTCCAAGATCGAGGACGACCTGATGGAGTCCATCGAGCCCTTTGCCATGCAGGACGCCATCCCCTTCCAGACCGCCTATCTGGCTGGCTATGTGGCGGATAAATACGATGTGAGCGCCGAGGACAGCATCGAGCGGGCCAACAAGCGCATCCGCCGCTCCACTGAGGAGACATTCCAGCAGACCGTCACCGGCTACGATTCGGTCAAGGTGGATAACAGCAGCATCCAGCTGCACGGCGGCAAGGCAAAGTACGCCCTGTTCCCGGTCTGGCTGCTGAGCACCAGCTGGCGGGGCGAAAACTATCTGTTTGCCATGAACGGTCAGACCGGCAGATTCGTGGGTGACCTGCCTGTAGACAAAGGCGCGGCCCGCAAGTGGATGCTGGGCCTTACGGCTGCCCTTTCCGCCGCTTCCTACGGCGTGATGTGGCTGCTGTGGCTGGCACGGATCCTGTAAAGGAGGGACGAACAATGAAAAAGACTTCCAACCGACTGCACTCCCTCTTTGCGGCGCTGGCAGCACTGGTTCTTGCGGCGGCGCTGGCCGTTCCGGCCTTTGCGGTGGAGGGCGACTTTGCCGACCTGTACTACCGCATGAACGACAGCGCAAACGTCCTGACCGAGGACGAGGACAACGAGCTGGAGGATGCACTGGAAGAGCTGAGCCTCCGCCAGAGCTTTGATGTGGTCATTGCCACCATCGAGTCGCTGGAAAGCGTGGACTACGACAGCATGGAGGCCTATGCCGACGACCTGTATGATTTCTGTCAGTTTGGCTACGGTGCAGACCGGGACGGCGTACTGCTGCTGGTAAGCGTGGGCGACCGCAAGTGGCACATCTCCACCTGCGGCTACGGCATCACCGCCTTTACGGATGCCGGCATCCAGTATCTTGGTGAGCAGATGACCCCCGACATGGCAGACGGCGATTACGCCGCCGCCTTCCGCACCTTTGTCCAGTGGTCGGACGCCTACATCGACGCTGCCCGGTCGGGCCACCCCTATGACGTGAAGAACCTGCCCAGAGAGCCACTTTCCCCCATGTACCTGGTCCTTGCGGTGGGCATCGGCCTTGTGCTGGCATGGGTCATCGTTAGCGTGATGAAAAGCCGGCTGCGCAGCGTGGCGTTCCAGGAGAATGCCGCCAGCTATGTACGGGAGGGCAGCATGAATCTGACCAACAGCCGGGAGCTGTTCCTGTACCGGGATGTACACCGCACCGAGCGTGTGGAGGAAAAGGATTCCGACAGCTCCGGCGGCAGCTCTACCCACACCTCCTCCAGCGGCACCACCCACGGCGGCGGAGGCGGTTCGTTCTGAAAGGAGCATGTTTATGAACCCTTATCTTTCGGAAAAAGCCCGCGGCGAGATCCCCCGTGTCCTCAAATGGCTGCGGAACGCGGGGCTTGCCTTCTGCGTGTTCTGCTCTGTCGGCGGGCTGTATACCCTCTGCCTGGACCTGCAGGTCAAGGACACCTCCCATGTTGTCGGGTATGTGTTCTGGATCGTGGTGGGCGCTGTGCCCCTCGCGCTGTTTGCCCGCGGGGAGGCTCGCCGCTACCATGCAAGAACCATCGCCCGCAGGGTGGAGAGCTACTCCGGGCCGGATGTGCCCCTGCGGTGGCTGTGCAACAGCGTTGGCATGGACCCCAAAGACCTTGCATGGTATTTTGAAAACGGTTATTTTGTAAACCTCAGTCTGGATCTGAACCAGAAGATCGTCCGCAGGCGGACCGTGCCCCGCCATGACCCGAACCGGGGCTGAACCCTCACAGCTGAAACAGAAAGGAGTATTTTCATGGGACTTTTTGATAAGATGAAGCAGGCCGCTTCCGCCGCCGGTGGAAATCAGACCGTCACCTTTACCTTTCAGGCTCTGCCGGAAAGCCTTGCCCAGATGCAGGCACTGCCGGAGGCCAGTCTGGACACCCCCTTCAAGACCGCGGCCCTCACCGTCTGCGCACTGTGCGCCTACGGTGCCGACAAAAACATCGGGCTGGAGATGCTCAACTGGCTGCGGGGCCCCCGCCCGCTGAACGGGCAGGAGATCTCCTTTTTGAACGACCGCTTCCGGGACGGCAAGAGCTACATTCCCTTCTCCTACTTTGTGGGTGCATCGCCGGAAAACGGCTATACCCCCCGCCAGCCCTTCACGCTTCTGGTGGGCAGTGACCACACCTCCAACACCGAGGAGGGCTACTGCAAACTGTTCATCCCCTGCGGCGGTGCCGACGACCCCCGCCCCATCAAGCTGCGCCGCAAGGGCAGCGGACAGTGGTTTTTGTGGGAGCAGTACCTGATGACCGGCATCCGCGTCCCGACATCGGCCGACCCGTGGGCATAAAACAAAGGAGCTGCCATGAAAGCCATGAAAACTTTTGCAGCACTGCTTGCACTGGCTTTCAGTCTGGCAGGGTGCGGTGCAGTGGACGGAAGCCCCGTCCGCCCCGCTCCCGGCAGCACCGGGCAGGGCAGCAGCACAGCGGCTTCCGGTGCCGATTCCGCTGAGCCGGAGCAGCTTGCCGCAATGCGGCAGCTGGCCGGGGAAAACGGAGACCTTGCTGGGGTGCTCTATCTGGGCAGCGTTCCGGAGCGCACCACCGATGTGCATGCCGTGCTGGACGGCTTACCGGAACAGCCGTGGCAGTTCGTTGCGGACATCCCGGCAGACCGCTGGGTCACAGCGCCGGGCGGCGGGCGCGAGCTGTACTGCATCTTTGCCGTGCGCAGGGAGGATACGCTTTTTGTCTATGAAAAACAGGACCCCGCGTATCCCGCGCAGCTGGGGAAAGAACTTTACGGCAGGCAGGGTGGCCAGCCCATTCTGCTGCTGTGTAACGGCAGCAGGGAGGACACCATGGTAACGATCTATTGCAGCACCGGACGCCCGCTGGACTGGAACCCGCAGCTTTCCGGCAGTACCGGGCAGCCGGTACTGCCGGAGGGTGTGGCGGGCTTTTCTGCCGGTGTGGAACCCGCTGCTGACCATTGACTATTATAACAGCGCTCCCGACCCCATGGGTGCGAGAAAGGAGAACCTATGAAAAAAATCAAACTTCTGGCGGCGCTACTGGCGCTGACCATTGGCCTTGCAGGCTGCGGCGGGTCGTCCAAGGGCGGCAGCACCCCCAGCTCCAAGCCCGAAAAAATGCTGGACGGGGACAACATGATCGCATCGCCCTCCGCCAAACAGGAGTACACCGAGCCGGAGGACGTGACCTACATGCGCCTTCTGGCAGGGGAGGACGAATACCG
>OHFY01000455.1_pt1 | contig 19417 bp, 18 predicted proteins | sample 1567681 | NCBI WGS metagenome assembly OHFY01 (sample SAMEA3879512, study PRJEB24766) | human gut metagenome | biome: human-associated habitat; feature: feces | place: USA | collected 1985/1987 | reverse complement strand
GAGCGCCACCTTGCCAAGGTGGAGGTAGCGAGTTCGAGCCTCGTCGGCCGCTCCAGACAAACAAGCCACTGCAAAACATGATTCGTCGTGTGATGCAGCGGCTTTTTTGTACGTTGAAAGCTTTTTTGGAATTGGAAAAGGAGGGAAAAACGCAGTGATATTCGGCAAGTACATCAACCGATATTACCTCAAGCATGCTCCCGTACTGCTGCTGGGCCTTGCCGCCCTGCTGACGGTGGATTACATCCAGCTTTTGATCCCGCAGCTCTACCGGCTGGTCATCAACGGGGTGAACCTTGGTCAGGTGGTGGTGAACGGTGAGACGCTGCTCTTTACCAAAGAGGTGCTGCTGCAGCACATCTGCCTGCCCATGATCTGGATCGTGGTGCTGATGGTCATTGGGCGCTTTTTGTGGCGCATCTGTTTCTTCGGCTCGGCGGTGCGAGTAGCGGCAGACCTGCGGGAGCGGATGTTCGACCACAGCCGCAGGCTGTCCCAGCAGTACTATCAGGTGAACAAGGTCGGCAACCTGATGAGCCTGTACACCAACGATCTGGACACCATTCAGGAGTGCTTTGGTGACGGCGTGCTGATGTTTTTCGACGCGCTGACCCTGGGTCTGCTGGCTCTTTATAAGATGTGGACCATGGACGTGCGGCTGACCCTGCTGGCCCTGATCCCGGCCCTGATCATGTTTGCCATCGGCACCCAGATGAGCAAGGTGATGACCCGGCGCTGGGAGGAGCGGCAGGAGGCCTTCTCCGGCCTTTCCGATTTCGCGCAGGAGAACTTTTCCGGCATTGCGGTCATCAAGGCCTTTGTCAAGGAATACAAGGAACTGCAGGCCTTCCGGAAGCTGAACAAGGAAAACGAGGAGATCAACGTGACCTACACGAAGATCGCCACCCTGCTGGAGGTGCTGGTGACCCTGTTCGTGGAGTCCGTGGTCTGCATCATTCTGGGTTACGGCGGTTATCTGGTCTATCAGGGCCGGTTCAACGCCGGCCAGCTGGTGGAGTACATCGGCTACTTTGAGGCCATCGTCTGGCCCATCATGGCCGTGTCCATGCTGATCGAAAAGACCAGCCGCGGCAAGGCCTCCCTGAACCGCATCACCGAGCTGCTGGATGCCCCCATCGATGTGGCCGACCGCCCCGGCGTGGCCGACCTGACCGACCCCAAAGGCGGCATCGAGTTCCGCCACCTGAACTTCCGCTACCCGGACGGCGAGTACGATGTGCTGCGGGATATCTCCTTTACCATTGCGCCCGGCGAGAGCGTGGGCATCGTGGGCAAGACCGGTGCGGGCAAGACCGCGCTGGTGGACCTGCTGCTGCGCACCTATAATGTGCCGGACGGAACCCTGTTTGTGGATGGCAGGGATGTGAACAGCCTTTCCATCCACTCGGTGCGCAATGCCTGTGCCTACGTTCCACAGGATAATTTCCTGTTCTCGGACACCATCGCCCACAACATTGCCTTTGGTGTGGACGATGCCACCCCGGAGGACATCGAGCGGGCGGCAAGCATGGCCGATGTGCGGGATAATATCGTGGATTTCAAGGACGGCTACGAGACCGTTCTGGGCGAGCGCGGTGTGACGGTGTCCGGCGGCCAGAAGCAGCGCATCTCCATCGCCCGCGCCCTGCTCAAGGACGCGCCCATCCTGATCCTGGATGACTCCGTCTCGGCGGTGGATACCAGCACCGAGAAGATCATCCTCGATAACCTCAAGAACAGCCGGGCAGGCAAGACCACCCTGCTCATTGCCCACCGCATTTCCACGGTGGAGCGGCTGGATAAGATCGTATTCCTCGAGGAGGGCCGGGTGGAAGCCGTCGGCCCCCACGATCAGCTGTATGCTTCCTGCCCGGAGTACCGCCGGATGGTCGATCTGCAGCGGCTGGAGGATGAGACAAAGGGAGGCGAAAACGCATGATGCATCTGAATCCGTTGGTTCTGGTGGGCGCTGTCATCGGCGTGATTACCGCCCTGCTGGTGGCAGCCTATGCCGCCGTCAAGGACAAAAAGACCGCCATGGGCTTTGAGCGCAACATGGAGGACGGCGAGATCATGCGCCGCCTTGCCCGCTATGCCCGGCCCTACCTGAGCAAATTCCTCATTGTGGGCGTGCTGATGCTCTTCTCCATTGCCTACGATATCATTTCACCCCTCATCGTGGGCCGCATCGAGGAGCTGGTGGCCGGGGAGTTTGAACTCCGCGCCCTCTTCCTGGGCGTGTCAGTGTATGCAGGCGTGCTGGTGTTCTCCATGGGCAGCACCTACCTGCAGGCCGTGATTTTGCAGCGGGTGGGCCAGCGCATCATCTCCGATCTGCGCGAGGATCTGTTCAGCCACATTGAATCTTTGGCACACGAGCAACTCAACGAGATCCCGGTGGGCAAGCTGGTCACCCGTGTGACCAACGATACCAACGCCATCTCCATGATGTTCACAAACCTCTTGGTCCAGCTGACCAAGAACAGCTTTGTCATTCTGGGCATTCTGGTGGCCATGCTCTGCCTGAACTACGAGCTGACGTTGATGGTGCTCTGCTTTGTGCCCTTCATCGTGATCTTCACGGTCATCTTCCGCAAGTTCTCCCGCCGCGCCAACCGCAAGCTCAAGAACGCGACCACCGATATCAATACCTATCTGTCCGAAAACCTGTCCGGCATCAAGGTCACCCAGATCTTTGGCCGGGAGGACGAGAAGATGGAGGATTTCCGCCAGAAGAGCCAGAAGCTGGCCCGGGCCAATCAGGAGCAGATCTTCGTGTTCAGCGTGTTCCGTCCGCTGGTGTATATGCTCTATGTCAGCTCGATCCTGTGCCTGTTCTATCTGGGCGGCATGGGTTACCTGAACAATATCAGTTTTCTGGGGCAGACCATTTCCAGCGGCACCATCGTCACCTTTTATATGTACATCTCCAAGTTCTTCACCCCCATCCAGAACCTGGCTGAACAGTTCAACTGGCTGCAGTCTGCGCTGGCATCGGCAGAAAAGGTGTTCTCCATCATGGACATCCAGCCCAAGATGCAGGATGCCCCCGATGCCATTGAGCTGAACGAGGTGAAGGGCGAGATCGAGTTCCGGGACGTGTGGTTCAGCTACGTTCCTGGCGAGTGGGTACTGCAGGGCGTTTCCTTCCATGTGGATGCCCGCCAGACGGTGGCCTTTGTGGGCTCCACCGGCTCCGGCAAGAGCACCATCCTCTCCCTGATCTGCCGGAACTACGAGTTCCAGAAGGGCCAGATCCTGATCGACGGCATCGACATCCGCAAGATCAAGATCTCCTCCCTGCGCAGGCACTTCGGCCAGATGCTGCAGGACGTGTTCCTGTTCTCGGGCACCATCCGCTCCAACATCGTCCTGCGGGAGGAGGGCATCCCCGACAGCGAGATCATGGAGGTCTGCTGCTACGTCAACGCCGACAAGTTCATCAACAAGCTGGACCACGGGCTGGACGAAGAGGTGCGTGAGCGCGGCAACAACTTCTCCGCCGGACAGCGGCAGCTGCTCAGCTTTGCCCGCACCATCATCCACAAGCCCAGCGTGATGATCCTGGACGAGGCTACCGCCAACATCGACACCGAGACCGAGCTGCTGATTCAGGATTCGCTGGAAAAGATGCGCACCGTGGGCACCATGCTCATTGTGGCCCACCGGCTGTCCACCATCCAGCATGCGGACAACATCATCGTGCTGTCCCACGGTAAAATTCTGGAGCAGGGCACCCACCAGCAGCTGCTGGCCCGGCATGGCCGCTACTACCAGCTGTACACCCTGCAATACCACAAGGCGCAGCTGAACGCAGCCGAATAAGCGCAGACAGAAAGGCCGCTGACCTGAGGTGGGTCAGCGGCCTTTTCCGTCTGCACCGGGGGTGGAGTCGTCCGCTTCCGGATCGTCGAGGGAGCACAATTAACACTTGCAAAACAGGTGCATCGCTCGTATAATAGAATTTGGTAAAATAATAAAAAAGAGAAATGGAAAGGAGGGGCCACAGGATGCAGTGGATCGATGCGCTCGGCTATGAAGAAGTGATGACCTTTTTGCGCAGTACACCGGCGAACCTCTTTTTCAAGGATACGGAATGCCGTTACCTTTTTATTTCGGACGTTAGGACTTTCTTCCCCTACGGAGAAGGGCAGGAAGAGGATGTGCTGGGCAAGACAGATCTGGAAATCTGGGGCAACGAGGAACAGGCCCGCTTTTATTATGAGCAGGACCAGAAGGTGCTTGCCACCGGCGAGGGAACCAGCTTTATCACCGAGGTGCCCCGGAAGGATGGGACGGCATACTATCAGATCAAAAAGAACCCCGTTGTGCTGGAGGGAAAGATCATCGGCATCGTGGGGCTTATTGGTGATATCACCGAACGGGTGCGGCTGGAAAAACAGGCCGAGAACTGGGCCGTCCACGATGACCTGACCGGTCTGTATAACCGCAACTACCTGAAGGTAAAGGGCGCAGAGCAGCTGAAGGAAGCCGTCATGCCCGTCACGATCATTATGGGCGATTGTAACTTACCTGAAGCGTGTGAATGATGCCTACGGCCACGAGTACGGCGACCTGCTGCTCAAGCGGGTGGGCCGGGTGATCCGGGAAAACCTGCCGCCGGAAAGCGTGGCCCTGCGGATGGGCGGCGATGAATTCCTCATGGCCTGCAACCACTTCTCTGCAGAAGAGGCCGAACAGCTGATCGAGAGGCTGCACGGGGAGCTGGCCCGCCAGAGCGACGACCGCCTCAAGCTGGATGTTGCCTTTGGATACCACACCGTGACAGAAGGCCCCTTTGATTATACCGCAGTCTACCATGCTGCCGACCGGGATATGTACCGGAACAAGCGCAAAAATCGCTGATAATACGGACGAAAAAACAGCCTCAGCCCGATCTCCAAGGGCTGAGGCTGTTTTGATGATCTGTTACATCAGGGCGGTGAGCACCAGCGCGCAGAGAGGGAAAACGCCATCTGCGGTGGCTTACAGGATCACATTTTTGATGAGCAGGGAAACGCTGCCGTCCGGATCGTGGAGGAATTCCAGCTCGGAATCGGAGTTCAGCAGCTCGGTGGGAATCTTGACCTCGATGCCGTTGGCGGTGCGGATGCTCCGGCTCTCCATCCGGCGGATGCGGGCAGGGGTCACGGTGACAGGAGCAGCTGCCTCTTCCAGCACCTCGCTCTTTTCCACATAGTCATCAAAGGGCACAGCGGCCAGCGGGTATTCCTCGGCCAGCTGCTGGCGCACCTGCTCCACCGATACCTGATTGTCGTTGTCAGAAGCCTGGTTGGCAATGAGCATGGCCACCTGTGCGTCGGCATGGGGCTCGTCCTCATAGGCATCCTTCACAGCCTGTGCGGCGGCCTCCTGAATGGCCTGCAGCTTCTTCTTTTCGGGCTCGGCCTGGGTATACTGGAACACAACAGAGGAGAGGTAGAACTCCTTGTGGCCGTCGATGTCGTATTTCTTTTCCAGCAGGCGCATGGAGTAGTCCGTCAGGTTGACGAGCGCACCCTCCTCCACCTTGCCGCTCTGGGTGGGCAGGCAGGCCCGCTGCTGGATGATGGAGTTGACCGGGGCACCTTCCACGGTCTCGGTGTAGTGGGTGTAGCCGTTTTTATAGTTCAGCTTGAGGATGCCCAGCCAGGGCGCGCCGTCCCGGGTGAAATCCACCACGGCCAGGTCAGCCCCGGGGATGGTGGTGTGGGCGTGCATGTAATCGAACAGCACCCCCGCAATGCGGCAGGACAGATCAATGAAATCCTGATTGTGCTCCAGCTCGTTCCGGAAAGCCGAATCCGGCAGGGGGCGGCACTGGCGGATCTCATCGCTGGCCAGCAGCTTTTCGATATGATTCTGTAAGTAGGCGGTCTTTTCGGCAGTCAGCTCCATGCCGCCGCCGCTGAGCACCGGCGCGTCCAGCGTGGTGTCCAGCACATGCAAAATTGCCTGATGGATGATGATCTCCATGGGTCAAAACCTCATTTCCCGGGTGATTGTGATATTCCTGTCCAGTATAGCACATCCGGGACAAAAAGGCGAGAGGGAGCGCAAAGGCTTGTCAACTGCCGCCTGAGATGCTACAATGGGGCTGACCAAACATCCGGACAAGCCGAAAGGGGAGTGTGTTATGGAATTTCGGGACAAGCCGATGCAGAACCTCATCCGCATCAAGGAAAAGGAGATCTGCAAAAATGTGCAGGAGCTGCTGCTGGACGGTGAGCAGATCGTGGGGGCTTACAAGACCGTGCGCGATCAGGCTGTGTTCACCACCCACCGCATTTTTTTGGTGGATATGCAGGGGATGACCGGTACCCGGCAGGAGATCTTTGTGCTGCCCTACCGCAAGATCCTGCATTACGGCATCAAGACGGCAGGCTTCGGTGACCCGCTGCAGACCTCGGAGCTGACGGTCTGCTTTGCGGATGAGCACGAGGCAAAGTTCGGCTTCATCGGGCAGGATGAGCTGCTGGCGGTGGCACGGGCCATCAGCCGGTGCATCCTGTAACAGAAAAAGAGAAAACGTAAAACGCCCGTTCCGGCTTCTGACCCCGGAGCGGGCGTTTTACATTGCTGTAATATGCGAAAAAAGGAGAATGTCGAAGGGTCAGCAGGCGGCGCGCTCTCTGCGGCCGGCCTCGAGCATGTAGTGCAGGAAGCCGGTGACATCAGCGGGGTCGGTGACAGAGATGTCAAAGCCCTTGGAGGGAGCGTCCATCATCTGGAACAGCTCGGTGGCGGCGTTGTCCTTTTTCAGGTCACAGGTCTCGCCATTGGCCAGGTGCAGGAGCACACTGCCGCGGCTGGCGGCTACCTGCTGCATGAAACGGTCTTTATCAAGATACTGGATGCGAAGCATAAAAATACCTCCCACAAAGAAATGTTTTATTCTGTAAGAGTCCCCCGGGCCAGGTTGCCCATGCGGGACGATCCTTGGGAACCGGATCAAGCCGTGCCGGGGGTTGTTTTCCGCCCCCTGCGGTGTTATACTGTGCTTGCTGGTTCTGATGAAATAATACCACGAAACCGGCACGATAGATAGAACAAAAACACTCGATTTGTACAACAAAATCGGCATTGACAAAAAATATTCAAAGTATTGCGGAAAGGAATTGTTCAATATGGCGTTTCAGACAAGCTGTGTCTCTGCTACCAATATCGTTACCGGGCTGACCTTCCAGCAGGATGTTGTGGCCGATGCCGAGGGGCGGGAAATGGTCCAGCATGGCAGCGCCCTGTTCCCCATTGCCTGCTACGCGGAGAACCTGAAAAGCTATTCGGTGGCCTGGCACTGGCACGAGGAGTTTGAGTACATTCTGGCCATGAAAGGCCCCCTGACGGTGGACGTGAACAAGACCCGGGTGACCCTGCAGACGAATCAGGGCGTGTTCCTGAACTCCGGCATCCTCCACGCGGTGGAGCAGGCGGAAAAAGGGGAGGCCCTGCTTCACTCGGGTGTGTTCCATCCCCGGCTGGTGGGTGGAATGGACACCATCTTCTGGCAGAAGCTCATCCGACCCATGCTCCAGCCGGATGCCCCGGCGTTTTTTCTGCTGGATGGGGCTGTGCCCTGGCAGGCGCAGGTGCTTGCCTGCCTGCGGGAAGCCTGGCAGGCGGTTGCCGTGGAGCCCTTTGATTACGAGAACCGGGTGCGTTATTATCTCTCTGCGGCGCTGCGGCTGCTGAGTACCCAGTGCGTGGGCGGCAAGACCAAGGTCTCCCAGCAGGAGCAGATCGCCGCCGAGCGGATGAAGCAGATGCTCCGCTTTGTGGAGGAGCACTATGCCGAGGAGCTGACTGTGGAACGCATCGCGGCCAGCGTGGCCCTGAGCGAGAGCGCCTGCCTGCGCAGCTTCCGGCAGATGCTGGGCATCACGCCCATCCAGTATGTCAAGCAGTTCCGGGTGGAAAAGGCCGCCGAGCTGCTTCGTTCCACCCGGCTCAAGACGGGCGAGATCGGGATGGAGTGCGGCTTTGCGGATGGCAGCTACTTCATCAAGACCTTCCGGGAGATCAAGCACTGCACACCCAAGGAATACCGCGCAAAATTCTGCTGAAATGTCTGAGATAGAAACAGGAGAAAATGACCCCATGCAGCACAGTCTGACCCAAGGCCCCATTACAAAGAATATCCTGCTTTCTGCCACGCCGCTGGGTGTTACCGGCATCTGGCTCAGTGTGCCCATCGGCTGGGCACTGGCAGATGCCATCGGCATTGGGTATTATTTGAAGAAGAGAACATAAAATATCCCCCGCTGCAAAGCGTGTTTTGGCACGTCTGCAGCGGGGGATATTGTTATTTCTGGGGTTTGAGGTGATTCGAGCGGGGCTTATTCCCCCACGGCGGGGACGTTCTGCATCGTCCAGAGGAGCTTCTGGACATCCACGCTGCCCATGTGGGTGGGCTCCTCACCCAGACGGAGGAAATCGGTCTGCTGGGCGGTAACAGTCTGCCACTGAGGCAGGTCTGCGCCGTTGGGGTCACCTGTCCTGGCAAAGTTGGTCAGGTAATCTACCATCTGAGCGCTGAGGGCGGTGTCCCTCTCAGTGAAGGGCCGCCAGCAGTGAGCCAGCGTGCCGAACCAGTACCACAGGTCGCTGGAATGCCAGGCACCACGGTCATCACCGGGGAGCTGGCGGTCGAAGAACCAGCCGTAGCTGTCGGCGTTCCGGGCGCACCAGTCCTGAGCCATCTGGTAGAGGTAGGGCGGAACGATATCCTCGCTGGTGAAGCCAATGAGGTAAGGGATATGGTGCTGTTCGTCGGCAGCCAGAGTCTCGGGGCCGGTCTTGACCTGGAAACGGCCATCCACCACGGGCTCACAGCCCATACCCTTGAACTGGGGCTGGGTGCGGACGGCATCCCAGGCTGCAAACAGCTGGGCGGGGGCGAGAGCACGGAACTCGGCCAGCGTGCTGCACCCGGCAGTCTCCATGACCTGCTTCCAGAACGGGTAGTGGGCCTCAGCGGGCTTGGCCGTCAGCATCTGGCTCACGCCGCCGCCGCTGCTCATCACGGCCTTGGAGAACAGCCCCCTGGTGATGGGGGAGAGGACGAGCTGCTGGACGCTCATGGCACCGGCGCTCTGGCCCATGATGGTGATGTTGTTGGCATCGCCGCCAAAGGCAGCGATGTTGGCGCGCACCCACTGCAGGGCCGCCAACTGATCCAGAAAGGCATAGTTGCCGGTGAATCCGGCCTCCTCAGCCAGCTCGGGCAGGCAGACAAAGCCCATGGGGCCGAGCCGGTAGTTGATGGTCACAGCCACGCAGCCTTTGGTGGGCCAGACGGGGCCGTCGAAGTGTTTCTCATGGCCGCAGCCGCCGGTGAAGCCGCCGCCGTGAATGTAGAAGATGACCGGCAGTCTGTCCCCGGGAGCTGCGTCAGCAGGGGCCCAGATGTTCAGGAACAGGCAGTCCTCGCTGTAGGTATACGTTTCGCCCTTGCGGAACTCGTTGTAGTAGAAGGCTTTTCCGGGTGCGGCGGCTTCGTCATAGAAGGCGCGGGGCTGGTAGCAGCAGGCACCGTATTGGGCGGCATCGTAGACACCGTCCCAGTGGGTGACGGGGACAGGGAACTCCCACCGCCCGGCGGTGGCGTAGCGGATGCCCTTGTAAGCGGCAATGCCCGGCCACTGGCAAGCCGTGCCGGAGATCACGCCGCAGGGCGTAGTGCGCTCATAGCTCATGGGGGAAACCTCCTTGTCTTACTCCGCCGCTTTCAGGCCCCGGATGTCCTCGCCCGCAAACAGGCAGGGGACAAAGGAGGAAAGACGGCTGGAGATCTTTTCGGTGTATCGCTTTTCCAGCAGGGAGCCATCCGCAATGTTGGTGGTGACGATGGTGGGCAGACCGGCTCCCAGGCGGTTGTTCAGCAGGCTGTAAAAAGTGGTGATGAAGTAGGGGGTGACGAACTCGGTGCCCAGATCGTCCAGGATCAGCAGGTCGGCAGCAGAGGCGGTGCGCAGCAGGGTCTCGGCATCCTCGGAGGAGTCGAAGCGGGCGTTTTCCAGCTTGCCGAAGAAGTCTGGGCTGGAAACGTAGATCACGTCAAAATCCTTTTGCAGCACGATGCCCGCAATGGCAAGGGCAGCATGGGTCTTGCCCAGCCCCGCGTTGCCAAAAAGCATCAGGCTCTCGCTGTTGTGGTCGAATTCCTCAGCGTAGCTGCGCAGATCCTCCAGCAGGCCGCCCATGTAGGTGCGGACAGGCTCACCCAGCTTCTCGTCCATGGTGTTGGGGTAGTACCGCAGCTCCATGGTGTCAAAACTGGAAATGGACAGGCTGGACAGCGCTTCGATCTCCTCCCGTCGCAGACCCTGCATCAGCTTGTGAACGCAGGTGCAGGTGCGGCCCTGCACGCTGCCGGTATCCTGGCACAGCTTACAGGTGAATTTGGGCTCCAGCGCATCCGCAGGGCGGCCGCTGGCGGCCAGCAGGGCGGTGAGCTCCTGCCGGGCTTTGCTCAGTGCGGCGGCGGCTTCGGTGCGGTCTTTTCCGGCAGCGCCTGCCAGCGCGCAGCGGATGCCCCGCACCCGCACCTCGTCCTCAGCGTGGCGCAGGGCCGGGATGGCGGCCTCCGCCTCCAGCCGGGCATCCTCGGCATTGGCGCGGGCAGTCTGCCGCCGCAGAGCCACCGTGCGCAGGGCGGCTTGATACAGTTCCTGTTTGGTACGCATAAAAGCTCCTTATTCTGCAGGCGTGTCCGTCTTTTTGCGGAGCGGACGGCGGCGGGCAGCGTTCTTGAGAAAATCGTTTCCGCTGGGTTCGGCGCGGTCCACCCGGAGGTTCCGGCTGGCACCCATCCCGGCCACCGGGCCCCGCACATCGTGGACGGTGCGCAGGCCCTTGGCGTTCCAGGTCTTGAGGATGCTGTTCCAGTACCAGAGATCCCGCTTGGGCCCGGCCTGCACGGCGGCCTCCTGCACCATGGCATCATCGTAGCCGTAGACCTCGTACCAGCGGGCAATGGCCTTGCGCCCGCCAAGGGTCAGCTCGGTGTCGGCAATGCCCAGCAGGCCGCTGACGTACTGCTCCCGCTGGGCGCGCAGGGCCAGCAGCTGGAGGTGTGCGTCGGCCTGTTCGCCGGTCTCCACACCCTCGGCCCGCCAGACCTTCAATTCGTGGCTGACGGCACCCATCGTCCGCTTGCCCCGGCTGGCTACATAGGCCACACAGAGCATGACGGTCTCGGGTGCAAAGGCCTCCTGCACATAGAAATTCACCAGCTTTTCCATTTCGGGGTGGGTCAGTGGGCGGGCAAAGCTGGTCTGGGCGCAGTCGATGAGGGAGGAGATCATGGGGTCGGTTCGGCTGGCCGCTGCAATCTCGCTCCAGGTCATGGGGGCAGGGGCTGTGGGCTCCTCGCCCGGGGCGGCGTTCTCCTCGTACCGTTCCAGCAGACCTGCACCGGCCCAGAAGGACAGGGCACTCTCGGCGGTCATCTTGCTGCGGAGCTTTAGGTCGGCGCAGAGCTTTTCCGGGTCAGTGATGCCGGTGGCCAGCACATACAGAGCCACCCGGACGTTATATTCCTCCGCAATGCCCAGCTTGGAAAAGACCAGCTGCGGCACCGGGATGGTGTCACCCTTGAATTCTTTCAGTCGATAGATCATGGTGCACCTCAGTGTTGTGTTTCGGCATCCGGTTCCGGTGCGGGCGGTGTCCAGGGCTCACAGTCCAGGATGGACGGGTGGGCGCTCCAGCGTTCCGGTTCGGCGTTGTAGGCATCGTTCAGATATTGGGCGACTGCGGTGCGGCCCTCCTCGGTCATCGGGAAGATCTCCCGCCGCCGCAGGGCCGGGTCGGTCTTGTCCAGCGTCCACGGCTCGGGCCAGAGATCCACCGTGAGGATGGCCTCTTCTTTTTTGGCCTCCTCGCCGCCGTCCGGGTCGGGGACGGAGCGCTTGCCCGGGGTGATGAGATAGCGCATCCCATCTTCGTTGCCGCTGAATGAGTTTTTGTTCTGCAGATAGTGCAGCATGGGCACAAAGATCATGTAGAATTCCTTCCATTGTGATAATCTATCTTTCATTATAAAGCAACTGGCGCAAAAAGCAAGTTTTTTCCGCCTGCCGCGTTCCGACAGAAAAAACTGTTGACAAAACCGCCGCACTTTGCTACACTAATGGAGCAGTCCTGCAGGGTTAGCTCATCCGGTAGAGCGACTGCTTCCCAAGCAGTAGGCGGCGGGTTCGAGTCCCGTATCCTGCTCCAGAAAATAGCGCTCCAACGTGTGGTAAAGAACATGTTGGGGCGCTTTGCATTTTGATGCACTTTTGGTGGGCGGCTTGTGCTTTGCCCGAAAATATGGTTCAATAGAGGAAAACAGACGGGAACGCACAGCGACCAAGAAAAAACGAGGTGGATACAATGAATCTGAAAGAAGCATTCCGCTATCAGAACAAGCTGCAGGCCCTTTTGGACGAGGCCCAGGGTATTCTGGACTGCGATTCCAACGTGACGAATGTGGCCAACACCTATCTGCGCCACAAGGTCATGGCAGAGGCTGAGGACGAGACGATCCTGGATCTGCCCCAGACCGAATATGCTCAGCAGATCACCGATATTGCCCGGTTCATGCTCTATCTGCTGGAGGAGAAGGGCCGCCTGTTCGCTGCCATCCGCAAGGCAAAGGATGCGCTGGACATGGATATGGACAGCGAGGTCAGTTTGAACGCTGCGCGGCAGAGCGTGGCGCGCACCTTCAAGCGAATGAATGACCTGCGCAGCTCCGAGCAGCTGCTTTCCGGCGGCGGCACCGGCTACCGTTTCAATGCGGAGGGCAACCAGATCGCCTACCGCTGTGATGTGAAGCGGGTGACCACCATCAACTATGACCGCAAGGTCATCCACGCTGCTTTGGGCAGGCTGAACCGGCAGGCGGACGAGACCTCCAACCGGATCGACCTGTGCCTTGTGACCTCCCGTGTGGACTATGCAGTCCCCTTTGATGTGAACGCCAGCTTTGCCGAAGCGTTTGAGACCTATCTGGAAAACGCCAAAGGGTGACACGCCGCCAACCGGCCATTTTGGGTGCGGCAAGCGCCGGGGACGCGGCTGCCGGTTCAGGTGCAGATGAACGATAACGCTGCACAGTTCCGCAAGGAAGTTTCGGTCCGGTTCACCTTACGAGCCAGCATAATTGAAAAAATCTTGCGTTCGGCTTTTCCGCCACCGCCAGACGTTTCTTCGCCGAAATCGTCCCTTGCCCTTTCCCGCATTCCTGCTTTTGTGCTTACGTCTCCATGGGCAGGCAGGCAAGCCACCCTTTCTGAATTTGCCCCGCAGACTGCTGCGGGAGCATTTTTCCGCCTGCGGGGCGGGTGCACTGCATCCCCCATTTTGCAGGCAGAGCAAATGGCAGAAGCTGCCCTGGATGCTTGCCGTATCCAAAATGGCCGGTGCAAAACCGGAGGGATAAGCGATGAAGTGCTGCAGCCCCGGCGGTAAAAAACTGCCGGGGCTGCAATTCTTTGCGGGACTCGTTCGTATTCCAGACAGAACGACCAAATTTCGACAAAGACGAGGTATGATCATGTCAACCAAACCGATTCGTTCCACTGCCGCAAATTGCATTGACCTGAGTGCAGCAGCACTTCATATCATTGCCATGGCGCTGATGCTGATGGATCACCTGTGGGCGACCCTTCTGCCGGCGCAGGACTGGCTGACCTGTGCCGGGCGGCTGGCGTTCCCTATCTTTGCATTTATGACAGTGGAAGGCTACTTTCATACCCGGAATCTGAAGCGTTATGCCCTGAGGCTGCTGTTGTTTGCACTGCTTTCGGAAGTGCCCTTTGATCTGATGTATGGCGGGACATGGTTCTACCCGGTGCACCAGAACGTGATCTGGACGCTGCTGCTGGGGCTTCTGGGGGTGCATCTGATGGAAACGGTGCGCAAAAAGCAAAAGCTCTGGGTCTCGCTGCCGGTGTGCGCCGCAGTGGCAGCAGCAGGGGCGCTGCTGGGAACGCTGGGCATGACAGATTACTACGGTGCCGGTGTGCTGACCGTGTTCGCTTTTTACATTTTCCGGGGCCGGAAATGGTGGTGCCTGCTGGGACAGGTGCTGACCCTGTACTGGATCAACGTGGTGCTTCTGGGCGGGCTGATGTACCCCATCCGGCTGTTCGGCATGGAGTTTGAGCTGTGTCAGCAGGGGCTTGCGCTGCTGGCGCTGGTGCCCATCTGGCTGTATCGCGGGCGGCAGGGCTGCCACAGCAAACCGTTCCAGTATGCCTGCTACGCCTTTTACCCGGTACACATGCTGCTGCTTGTGCTGGCGCTGAATTTCGTGAACCGATAAGAACGTAACTGTTATCCCTGCGGGCTATGGGGGTCCGCAATCTGATGGTATCCCGGGGGGATCTATTCTGCACTTTCCTGAGTCTGCTCTGTGGGCTTGATGGTCTTGACCCGCAAGGTGAAATACAGAAGATGGCAGACCCACACCACTGCAATGCAGATCCTGCCGATGGGAGCATTTTTCATACAAAGAAAACCGATCGCCATGACAGCGGTGACCATTGCAAAGATCTTGCATTTTGTTCCTGCTGTCATGGCTTTTTTCTGAACAAAGCTGTCCAGATGCTTTTTGTACCGTGGTATACTGAATGGAACACCCGCAGGAGGTAAAATGCCCCATGAAAAAAGATAAATCGTTCCGCCCGGATCGGGTCCTCTCCTATTTCAGGGTGGAGTGGTTCCCGCTGCTCCTTGTGACCCTTTCGGGCCTTGTCTATAACATCGGTCTGCTGGCTGCGCCGTGGTTCGAGGGCCGGTTGGCCCAGTGTCTGGCGGATATCCTGGGCGGCAGTGAGACTGCTGCCCAAATGGCGCTGCTGGTGCTGGCCTACATTGCAGTCACACTGCTGGTGCAGGCGGCGCGCTTCATCAAACGCTTTTATGTGCGCCGCTTCGCCAACAACATCAACCGCCGGATGAAAGGCATCCTGTACGCCAATCTGGTGCGGCAGAGCCGGGCAGCGCTGGAAAAAGAGGGGGCCGGTGAGCTGATGACCAAAGCCATCTCCGATGTGGACGACTGCGTGGAGGGAATGCGCAAGTTCACCACGGAGGTGTTCGACACCGGTGTGGCGCTGGCGGGCTATGCGGTCATGCTGCTGGTGTACGACTGGCGGCTGGCGATTTTGGGCCTGCTTTTTACTCCGGTGTCCTATGTCTGCGCGGCAGGGATGAAAAAGCCGGTGCAGCGTGCCGGTGCGGCCTATAAAAAGGCCGCCGGTGCCCTGAGCAGTGCCACGCTGGACCGTGCCCGGAATGCCGTGACCTACCGCATCTACGGCTGCGAGGAGGCCCGGATGGAAAAATACGAGGAGGCCCTGAGCCTTTACGAAAAGACAGCCGTGCGGAACAACGTGTGGCAGTCCGCTCTGCCGCCGCTTTATCTGGCGGCATCCGAGGCAGGGACCCTCTTCATCCTGTGGTTCGGCGCAAAGAATGTGCTGGGCACCGGCTGGAACCACTGGGATATCGCCGCCTTCACCACCTTCCTCTCCTGTTTTACCAAGCTGGTGGTCAAATCCTCCAAGGTGGCCAAGCTCTTCAACGCGGTGCAAAAGGCAGAGGTCTCCTGGAAGCGCATCAGACCCCTGATGAAAACGCCCGAGCAGCTGGATGCCCTGCAGATCCCGGCGGCACAGGATGTGACGCTGAAAGAACTCGCCTTCTCCTATAGGGAAGAGCCTGTCTTTTCCGGCCTGAGCCTGACGGCCCACCCCGGCGATATCATCGGCATCACCGGCCCGATCGCCTGCGGAAAATCCACCCTTGGCCGCGTATTCCTCTGCGAAGCGCCCTATCAAGGCTCGGTCTGCTTTGGCGGCAGAGAGCTTTCCACCCTGACCCAGCGCCAGATCGCCGCCACGGTTGGGTATCTGGGCCATGACCCGGAACTGAGTGCCGACACCGTGCAGAATAATGTCCTCTGCGGCAGCGAACAGGATGCCATGCCGTGGCTTGCCGCCGCTGCCCTGAAGGAGGAAGTGCTGGCCATGGAAAAGGGCACGGAGACGGTCATCGGCAGCGGCGGCACCCGCCTTTCCGGCGGGCAGGCACAGCGTCTGGCATTGGCCCGGACGCTGGCCCATCCCCGCCCGGTGCTGGTGCTGGATGACCCCTTCTCGGCACTGGACCGCAGCACCGAGGATGCGATCTTTGCCGAGCTGCAGGCGTATGCCAGGGATAAGGTGGTGTTCCTGATCTCCCACCGGCTGTACCATTTTCCGCAGATGCAGCAGATCGTTTTTATGGAGGGCGGAAGGACCACCGTTGGCACCCACGAGGAGCTGATGGCAGCGGTTCCGGTCTACCGCCAGCTGTATGAAAGCCAGACCGGCCTGAAAGGGGGAGAGGGCGCATGAAAAAGAAAAATGATCACGGCGTGTTTGCTGCCGTCCGGATGGCAGCGGCTTCGCACCGCCTTCTCACGGTGGGGACGGTGCTGTGTGTGGCAGCTTCGGTGGCGGCATCCCTGCTGCCGCCCCTGCTGCTGGCCCGGGTCATCGACCGTCTGACCGCGGGCCTCCCGCTGTCCTTTCTGGCCGTGCTGCTCTACTTCGGCAGCCTTGCACTGGAAGGTGTGCTCACCTCGGCGCAGGAAAGCCTGCTGGTGCTCTTTGGCCAGAGGATGACCCATGCCCTGCGCTCAGAGATGTCCCGGAAGCTGAGCCGCCTGCCCGCCGGTACACTGGCAGAGCAGAATCCCGGCGAGGTGGCCGCCCGCTTTTCGGGCGATGTGGACACGGTGGAAGCCCTGTTCACTTCCGGCATCATCAGCATGGCAGCAGATGCCTGCCGCATCGTCTCCATCATGGGGGTCATTGCGGTAAAAAATACCGGCCTTGCGCTGATCCTGCTGCTGGTGCTGCCGCTGTTTGCCGTGTTTACCCGTTGCGTTCAGAAGCGGATGCTGGCCGCGCAGCTGGACAACCGCCGCGCGGTCGCCGCTGTCTCCGGGCAGGTGCCCGAGACCCTGCACAACATCCGCACCATCCGGGCGCTGGGGCTGGAGGATTACATGGAGCGCCGGTATGACCGGTGCATCGGTGACAGCTATGCCGCCATGGAGCGCACCAATTTTTATGATGCCGTCTATTCGCCGGTAGTGCTGCTGTTGAATGCCGTTGTGGTCGGCATCGTGATGCTGCTCTCCACTTCGGGGAACGCACAGTTCCTGACTTTGTTCGGCATGTCGGTGGGTACCTCGGTGGCCGTCATCAACTACATCTCCCGCATCTTCGCCCCCATCGAAAGCCTGGGCATGGAGATCCAGACCATCCAGTCGGCCATGGCGGGTGTCAGGCGTATCGATGCCTTTCTCGACCAGCCGGAGCGCACGATCCCGCCCGCGCGCAGGGAGGCTGCCCGGGGCGATGTAGAATTTGCGCACGTCACCTTCGGCTATGGGGAACGGCACGTTCTGAAGGATTTTTCCATGACCGTGAAACAGGGGGAGCAGGTCACGCTGGTGGGCCGCACCGGTGCGGGCAAGAGCACCGTGTTCAAGCTCTTGTTGGGCCTGTATCAGCCGGAGGCCGGTACGGTGATCATCGGCGGCGTGAATGTGGGGGACATCACCGACCGGGAGCGCCGCACCTGCATCGGCTGTGTGGAACAGCATTTCTCCCGCGTGCCGGGCACCGTGCTGGAACAGATCACGCTGGGAGACCCGCAGATCACCGGGGAAATGGCAAGGGCTGCCGCCGCACTGGCCGGGATCGATGCTGCCATCCGGGCTCTGCCGGAGGGCTACGACACGGTCTGTACCGAAGGCATCTTCTCGCAGGGCGAGTGGCAGCTGCTGTCCATTGCCCGTGCCGCTGCTGCAGACCCCGCCGTGCTGCTGCTGGACGAGATCACCGCCAATCTGGATGCCGAAACCGAGGCTCGTGTGCTGGCGGCTCTGCGCCGCGCGTCCGCGGGCCGCACGGTGCTCTCTGTCTCCCATCGCGTCTATGAGGATCTTGGCGGCAGAACGATCGAGATCAGGACCCGGGAATGACGTATGATAAAAACGCCCCCTGTGCGCCGCAGCAGGTACACAGGGGGCGTTGTGGTATGCTCAATTCTTTTCGATGTAGACGCTGGTGGAGGGGAAGGCGAAATCCACGCCGTCTGCCTGCATCACGTCCATGATGTTCAGGTTCAGATCATTCTGCTGCTGCAGGAAGGTGGCATAGACATTGGTGGTCAGGTAGGCCGAGATGAGGATGTTGATGCTGGAATCGCCAAAGCTGGTCAGCCGGACGATGTTGGTGCCCTTGTTGGTGTAAGGGCTGTTGTCCAGCATGGCCTGCAGGTCAGCCATCAGCTTTTCCAGCTGGGCACGGGTGGTGCCGTAGGTGACACCCAGCGTGAACTTATAGGGCCGCATGGTGCGCAGGGCTGCGTTCTGGACAGTGGAGGCGCAGATCTGGCTGTTGGTGATAATGATTACGCTGTGGTCCATGGAGCGGATGCGGGTGGAGCGGAAGTTGATGTCGATGACTTCGCCCTCCACATTGCCCACGGTGATCCAGTCGCCGATGGAAAAGGGTTTGTCCAGCAGGATGACGATGCCGCTGAACAGGTTGCTGGCGCTTTCCTGCGCGGCCAGCGAGATGGTCAGGCCCACAAGACCGGCACCGGCTACGATGCTGCCGATGGGGAAGCCGACGATCTGCGCGCAGGTGGCAACACCCAGAATGATGACCAGCACTTTGTAGGTGGTGTCCAGCAGGGAGCGCAGGGTCTTGTTGCTCCGGATCTCCGGGCTGCAGGAGGCCAGCAGCAGGTCGGCTACCTCAGAAGCATTGTACAGGCCCTGACAGAGCAGGAGGGTCGTTGCAATCTTATAGGCCGTGAACAGAAACTTTGTCAGGCCCGGAATGGCCCACGGCAGGCTGGTCAGGGCCAGGTACAGGCCGCTGTAAAAGGCCATCCGCGCCAAAGGGCTCTGTAAGCTGCGCAGGAGGATGGGCGTGGCGGCAAAGTGCCAGCTGCGGGCCTGCAGAGCGGGAAAGATCTTCCGGCGCAGCAGCCAGCCGACCAGAAGCCCCGCAAAAACGATGACAGCGGCGCAGACAGCCCGGGCAGCCAGCGCCCACCAGCCCTCCAGCAAAAAAGGCCCGATCTCGAACCCGAGGTCACGAACGGTAAAAATCATGGCAAAAAGCTCCTTGTATCAAAAATTGTAACATCCTGTCCCACAGTATACCATATCCGGCCCGTGCAGGGCAAATAAAAAAGGGGTTGACAAGGCGGAGCAGCCGCGTTATACTCTTGGCCAGAAAGTTCGTTTCAGGGCGGGGTGAGATTCCCCACTGGCGGTACAGCCCGCGACCACCCGCAAGGGTGCTGACCCGGTGAGACTCCGGGGCCAACGGTATAGTCCGGATGCAAGAAACGG
>OHFY01000411.1_pt1 | contig 21139 bp, 17 predicted proteins | sample 1567681 | NCBI WGS metagenome assembly OHFY01 (sample SAMEA3879512, study PRJEB24766) | human gut metagenome | biome: human-associated habitat; feature: feces | place: USA | collected 1985/1987 | reverse complement strand
GGTGCAAAGGTAAGGGCTTTATTTTTAACTACCAAACTTTTTCGGAAGTTTTTTTTATTTTTTCTTTTTACTCATTTCTCAGGCTCTCTATGCGAAAGGGAAAGAATGTATAAAAGAAAAACAAAGGCCGTTTTCTTTGCGAATCGGACTGCAAAGATAAGAACTTTATTTATTATAATCCAAAACTTTTCGGAAGTTTTTTTGTTCTTTTCTTTAAGCGCAATCTCGCTTTTTCACTATGTCAATTCTGCAAGGCTTTCTTCTCTTGGAAAGCGGGTGCAAAAGTACACCCTTTTAGTATACAATCCAAATATATTAAACTATTTTTTCGAAGTTTTTTTGAAAGAATCTGCTAAAACGCTGAAGGATAATGATGTTGTAGAACATATTTTTTCAACAGTAGAGAAAGGGGCATGAGAATGAGCAAAGAAACAAAAGTAATACCAGACGCTTTGAAAGAACTTAAAAAAAGCATAGCTTTAGAGAGCGTAAAGCGTAGCTTTAGCACTCGTAAAGCACTGCTTTAGCATTAACAAAGCACTACCCTGTTAATAACAAACGGGTACAGCAGGTACACTTTTTCGAGGCTCTATCACACACGCACACGCGCGCTATATAATGCCCTTATCACCTGCATTGACAAACACGCTGTATGCAATCAAGCGTTTCAATCAAATGAGTGCAGTATTATTCCTAATTTATGAAGGGAGAAAGAGCAACAGGATATAAACAACAAGAACAGCAGAGAGCTCGCAAGATGAGGTAAGGTCTTATAAAATTAGCAAGAGGAACCGCACCAAAATTTGTTTCATTTTAACGGGTAAGGAACAAAATCTAGTGTGGATGAACTTGTTCAAACCTGTGTGGAAATGAATGAAAATTTGTTTTCAATTACTGATTCGCATAAGTAGAACATGAACTTTTGAGTCATAAGTTCCACCAGTTTCACCTTATCTCTGAAACATCGATGGATAAGGAGATAGCGGGTGAAAGCGTAGAAAAAATCAAGGTGAAATCTCCCGTTATTGCTTTCACCTTTCAAATTTATTTACACCGATTGCTGGACATATAGAGCCACCGTATTGAATGTATAGATTCAACGCGGTAAGTATATAGATACAATGTGTTGAATATATAGATCTGCCAACTCAAGTGTTAGTAGATAATAATCAAGGTGTTAATACTTGACATCCATACTATTAACTCCTGATGGATTATCTGTTAATACCTGACAGTGGATTTGCTATAAGCATATTTTCATTAGCTATAATGATATCCGGATTAGCTATAATGAAATTAGTTTTAGCTCAAGGGATATTTTGAAAAGACAAGGTGAAACCGATAATGTTCAGTTTTGCCTGAATTTGCCACTTGCCTTCACCCGCTATCTCCTTATTCATCGGCATTTCGACAATCAGGTGAAATCGATGAACGGCAATGATCTTATAGTGGCATTTATTATACTTTATTCATTAAGAAAGAGGTAAGTTACACGGTGTTCCGTTATCAAATGATTCAGAACCGTGCGGAAATAAAACAAACTTTTGGTGCGGTTGCCCTGTTTGTCAATAGAAACCACTTGGTCTCAAGCGGTACTTTCTATACCTATTATACGCGCGCACGTGTGTGTGAGAAAAATATGCAGTGTACCTACTGTACCTTTTGTACCCGCCGGGCTGTTCATAACTTTTTTTGTGGAGGGTAGCTCTCACCTGGTTGACATCTGAAAAATATCCTCCTGCATTTACCAGCCAGTCTCATCCCATCCGGCAGCCGAATACCATTGCAAAGTCCTAAAATAAGTATTCCATTTTAAATACCTAGTATCCGGTATATAACACCCGATACCCGAATATATATCCGAATCTATATTCACCAATTTATAATCGTCAACATAGTTCTTATATATAACTACCCTTTCCAATTGCTCTTCAAAATCAGAAGGAATATTATTATCAGTCAATTCACGCATAAAAGCTCGAAAATCATATGCCGAATGATCCAAAGGAGACCTCCCATAACCATAATGGGCTTGAAAATAATCTATTTTTCTATTATCAAACTTAACCAGATTGTCCTGATAATGTTTCATAATTGAACAAGTAATATTCGCCAATGCCGATATTTCATTCGTTTTTATCACCGCAATAGTACCCCACGAATAACTATATTCATTTTTATAGTAATCAATAAAGTCCTTTGCGACATTTATAGCATTCTGCTCTGAGTTACCCGCAGACAATAAATATTTCGTTATCTTGAAATAAGGAAAACCCGCACTCATAACCTCTGCAGGAGAAAGAATTAAATAATCAGCAGTATTTCTTAATTCATAAGCAACCTCAACTTGAGACATTAAACAAGCGTCAAATAATATATAATCAAAATGAATACCTGATTGTTCTAAAGCTTTCGATAAATCAGGAATATGAATTTTAGCTCCATTGTCGTCACCAAAAGAACGGCTCTTACTATAGTCCGCAGGCAACCATCCGGTAGCATGAGAACCCAAAATCAGACTATACTTTTCAGCTGGACAGTAAGCCTCCACATCTTTCAATACATTAATTATCACCTCATTTGATACTGAATTCTGGCTACTATAAGTTTTTATCACTTCTCTTTTACTGACAGAACCTTTGCCATCCACTTCATACTTAAACAGAGTCGGGACAGGAAACTCACCTTTTCTACTGCCACCATCCCAATAAATTACAAATGTACCAGGAGACGTAACTTCGCTCAATCCTCGTTCAACTGATGCTATATTGTTATATATATCATTACTGATATCATTGTCTCCAACAAGATACATCAAGACTGTTTTTACCGTTACTGGAACAGGAGTATCATCATCACCACAAGCTGATAAGAAAATCGACAAACATACGAACAAAAGCGATAATATTTTAATCTTTTTCATAATATTCCTCATTTATAACAGGGACAAAGATAAAAAAATAAGAGATGCAAACCTGCATCTCTTATTATATTAACAATTAAGTTATTGTTTATTACTCTTCCGGTTTCGTAAAGCGGAATTTATCTGAATCAATCCGCGATACCGTCATTCTATTATTCTTCTTATATTTATTCAGAATCTTCGTTGCTTCTTTTTCCAACTTCTTTCTGTTTTCCGAGAAGTAAATCATACATGTACTATTCTGCTGCAGTTGGTTATCCTCCAGATAATTTTTCAACTGATAACTATATAATTCACGATGAGCCAAGAATCCTTCTTTACTAACCTTCGCACTATCTAATATCTGAATATCCGTGAAATAGACTACCGTATCCGTAAATGAAGCAGAAATTCCAAAAGCATAAACCGGTTTAGAATGGTCTTTTTTCAGAGAAAAAGCGGAGCACATGGTAAACACAAGTGCAATTGCAAATAGTATTTTTACGTATTTCATATCATATAATTTTTAACTTCGCAAAGGTAACAAAAAAGAAGAGACTACCTCGATTTATCTCAAATAAATAGTATTTCTTAATCATAAATCCATAACAATACAGGTTTCTTTTCTGCCTTGAGCAACCTGTCAACCTTCCTCATCACCTCATCAGATATCACAGGACACCCTTGACTGATTCCTAATGGAAGATGCAAAGGATACACCTCCATTTCCGGCATCGGAGTATAAGAATGTAACACGATATACCGTTTAAAAGCATTGTTATTCGTCACTTCCAATCCATGCAATTTATAATGAACATTAATCCCCCACTTACTATACGACCGTATCCCTACTTTATATTTTCCTAAAGAAGAGCAATAACTACCTTCCACATTACTGAATACAGGCTTGGACAGCGTACTGTTTTTCCCGTATCCATGCGCACAAAGACTTGCATACTTCACAGAATCTCCTTTGAAATCCCATACAAAGAAACGCCTTTTACCAGAATGAATACTGAAATCTACCAGAAAGCAATAATTCGTATTATATCCGTTCTTATCACAATAAGCCTTTCCTGCCTGTGCTTTTTCCCGCAAACGCTGCTCTACTTTAACAGGCACCGAATCAGAAGAGGATGCCGCACATTTTGCATACGCCACCATCCCTGCTCCCAAAGCAATAAGAACCAATGATATTAAAACTGACTTTTTCATAAAACTCACATAGTATAAGATTGAATTATAGAATGGGGCTTATGTAAAAAGTCGCATAAGTACATTCTTCTATATGAAAAGTGCGACTTATGCGACTCAAATTCTTTTTTCTTTCAGAAACTGATATTCCTTACTTATCCCAAGTAAGATTTGAGCAATTTACTACGATTACTTTGTCTAAGTCTTCTAATTGCTTTTTCTTTAATCTGACGAACGCGCTCACGTGTGAGGCCAAATTTATCGCCGATTTCTTCCAATGTCATTTCTTGCTGTCCGATACCGAAAAACATCTGAATGATTTCTTTTTCTCTATCGGTTAACGTAGAAAGAGCTCTATCAATTTCCCTCGCAAGAGACTCATTAACCAGAGAGCGGTCCGCCATTGGCGAATCATCGTTAACCAACACATCCAACAGGCTGTTATCCTCCCCTTCCACAAAAGGCGCATCCACCGAAATATGACGGCCGGATACCTTCAGCGTATCAGAGATTTTATCAACCGGAATTTCCAGTTCGTCTGCCAACTCCTCGGGAGACGGACGCCGCTCGTTTTCCTGTTCAAACTTCGAGAAGGCTTTGCTGATCTTATTCAGCGAACCTACCTGATTCAACGGGAGACGAACAATACGCGACTGCTCTGCCAATGCTTGCAGAATAGACTGGCGAATCCACCATACAGCGTAGCTAATGAACTTAAATCCACGTGTTTCATCAAATTTCTCGGCAGCCTTAATCAGTCCTAAATTGCCTTCATTAATCAAGTCAGGCAAACTCAAACCTTGGTTCTGGTACTGTTTAGCCACAGATACGACGAAACGAAGATTGGCACGTGTCAATTTTTCCAATGCTACACGGTCACCCTTACGAATGCGTTGAGCGAGTTCCACTTCTTCCTCAACAGTAATCAGGTCTTCACGGCCGATTTCCTGCAAATACTTATCAAGAGAAGCGCTCTCTCTGTTAGTGATACTTTTGGTAATCTTTAGTTGTCTCATTCTTTAAAAACAGATTTGGAGTGCAAAGTTACGACAAATAATTTGTTAACATACAAAATTAAGTAACTTTTACACTATATTTTTCGTCTAATAAAACAAAAAGAGATGCCGACAAGTTGATTGGCGGCATCCTTTTTCTATTTCATTAGCTTATCCTGCAATCTTCTTACCTTATTTTTATATATTACTCTTGAGTCAGATCGACAGCGAAATATCCGCGTTTACCTGATGGGAACACACCGGTCAGGAATAATACCTGGTTCGGAGACTTAACAGCAGCTTTCATTACTTCTTCCAGATCGCTGACTTTGCGCATCGGCTGGTCATTAGCTTTCAGGATAATGAAGCCTTTACGAACTCCTGCATCTGACATCTTACCGGAAGAAACTCCTGTCACTTGCAGACCGTAACCTAGATTCAATTGCTTCTTCAAGTCATCCGGCAACTCTTTGAAAGCAGCTCCCAGGATTTCCATGCCTGCATCCTTCACGATCTTGGTAGTACCTTGCTCGTTCTTCAACGTTACTTCAACGGTCTTTTCCTTCTTATCGCGCATCAGTTTTACTTTCACCTTATCACCCGGACGATGTTTAGCAAGTGCTTCCTGCAAGTCAGCCATATTGGATACTTTCTTATTATCCACACCGATAATTACGTCATCGACTTTGATATCAGCTCCGGCAGCAGAACCATTCTCTACGATTTCAGAAACCCATACTCCTTCTACAACACCCAGTTCTTTAGCTTTATCTGCCAATGTCTTACCGGATTTGTCAATCGGTTGACGGTCGTCCATCAAACTGCTACCGATAGAGCCACCACGAATACCGAGCAATGCACGTTGTACTGTTCCATATTGTTTCAAGTCGGCAATTACTTTCGTCATAATGCTGGTCGGGATAGCAAAACCGTATCCTGCATAAGCACCTGTCGGAGAAGAAAGCACTGAATTGATACCTACCAATTCACCTTTGGCATTTACCAGTGCACCACCACTGTTACCCTGGTTGATGGCAGCATCCGTCTGGATGAATGATTCTATACCACCATTATATACTCCCAGAGAACGGGCTTTTGCACTTACGATGCCGGCAGTTACAGTAGAGTTCAAATTGAACGGGTTACCTACTGCCAATACCCACTCTCCTACTTTCAACGCTTCGGAGTCTCCTACCGGAATAGTCGGGAAATCATCACCCTCAATTTTCACCAGCGCAAGGTCGGTGCTAGGGTCAGTACCAATCACGCGTCCCTTAAACTCACGGTTATCATTCAGTTTCACACTGATTTCATCCGCACCTTCAATCACATGATTATTCGTTACGATATATCCATCCTTCGAGATGATTACTCCCGAACCAAAACCTACACGAGGTTGAGACTGTACCTGACGTTGCTGTCCGCGTCCATCACCAAAAAAGAAATCGAAAATGTCCGGCGCTTGCTGAACAGTTCTTGTTTTAGCTTCTTGAGTAGACCTTATATGTACGACAGCATGAAGTGAATTCTCGGCAGCCTGTGTCAAATCAACAGGTTGAGCGTTCACAGCGTCAAAAGCAGCCAATTTGACATTGGGATTCTGCTTGAACATCTCATTAAAAGATGTTTCTTTTGCAGATTCGTTAGATTGCAACAATTTGTAAGTTGTCAATCCTGCAACTCCTGAGCTAAGAAGAATGATTGCTCCTACTCCCAGAATGTTCTTTGTTGTCTGTTTCATGATTTATAATTCTTTAAATTGTTAATATTCGACATTGTTTTAACTTTTACGACGTTAAAATAATAACAAATATCGTTCACTTATTCTACTTGTCACTCTTTTTTGTCCACTTTTAACAGAGAATATTTAGAGCTTAACAGCGGTTAACGACAACACCTGACAAATTTACATTCGTTGTATGTCAGATGGCTTTAACACTCTGACATTCATTCAGTAAAGTCAGATTTTCATGACACCGATTCCAGGTAAGTCATTCAGAGTGATCTTTCCTTTCACCACTTCCACCCCTTTAAAGCGATCATTAGAGATAAGCAGGTTGCCATCCAGGTCGGCAAAATCCACTAATGGCGAGAACTGTGAAGCTGCAGAAATAGCACAGGAAGTCTCTGTCATACAGCCCACCATGACACGCATGCCGAGTGCATGAGCCAATGTCACCATCTTCCATGCTTCACGCATACCGGTACACTTCATCAGCTTTATATTGATTCCCGTGAAAGCGCCTTTTAAAGCGGCTACATCTCCCAGACGCTGCAAGGATTCATCCGCAAATATCGGTAGCGGGCTCTGTTGTGTTATCCAGGCAATATCCTCTAGCTTCTCCTTAGGCATGGGCTGTTCTATCATCACAACGCCTTTTTCTTTCAGCCAATGAATCATATCGAGCGCGTATTGGCGGTCTGTCCATCCTTGATTGGCATCTATCGCTATCGGAAGGTCTGTTACCGAACGAATGGTTTCAATCATCTCCTTATCATTGTCCCGTCCCAGTTTCACCTTTAATATATTAAACTGATCGGCACACTCTTTTGTTTTCGCCCGCACTACATCCGGCGCATCGATGCCTATCGTAAAGGTAGTGGAAGGTGTCTTTTCTTTGTTCAATCCCCATATCTTATACCAGGGAGCGCCTAATAGTTTCCCTACCAGATCATGAAGGGCGATATCTACCGCAGCTTTCGCTGCCGTATCCTTTGGCGAGAGGCTGTCAACGTATGACAAAATGTCATCTAGCTGAAAAGGATCACTAAACTGTTCCAGATTCACTTTCCCAAGGAAATTCATCACAGACTCTACTGTTTCTCCCAAATAAGGAGGCATAGAGGCTTCTCCATATCCCGTCACGCCTTCATATTCTATTTCTACCTGCACATCGGGAGTTGTTGTACGCGAATAAGTGGCAACTGTAAACACGTGCCTCAACTTCAATTCATAAGGGAAAAAAGTCATTTTCATCTTCCCTCCCAAACCGAGCTTATTTATATGAATGGTAGAAAGCAACGATTCTCCGGCTAGTGCCTGACGGGCTACTAACCCCGAACCGAAAGCAGCCAAAGCTGCCGTTTTCAAAAATTCTCTCCTGTTCTGCATTCTTTTATTGATAAAAGGGGTTCTTATTTGTGGTATTCATTCCTTTCTCCTTATTTATATAAGGTAAGAAACGGACAGCAAAAAGTAAACGCTTCGTGTTGAATTCATCATAGTTTTGATCCGCAGGATTCATGCTGCTGACGTGCACATCTCCCAATGCGTGGATAAACTGCTTGTTTCCGAGGTAAATGCCGACGTGAGAAATACCTTCTTTACGTTCCGCAGTCGCTTTCCGGCCGAAAAACACCAGATCTCCCCGTTTGACATTAGAGAAGTCAGGAGCAATATCGACATGTTCGCCCACATAGGCCTGTTGAGAGGCATCTCTCGGGATAATAATGTCATGCATAAAAAGTACGGTCCGTACCAGTCCGCTACAATCCACTCCCTTGGAAGAGGTTCCTGCCCATAGATAAGGAATTCCCATCATCGAGTAAGCTGTTTCAATGATACTTTCAACATCTTGTTTCAGTGAAGCTCGCCATTCCGCTTCCGGTTGGGAAATGGATTTCGAAAGATATGCTTTCCGTCCATCGGGATAAGACACTTGATAGAAATGTCCTTTGCTCCCCTCCCACTTCAAACGATTGCCCGCAACAACATCGGATACGGGTTGGGAACTCTCATCCGGTTTTTCATACGCAAATCCGTAGTGCGAGGTAACCACTATCTTTTCTGCCCGGTTCCATTCATCATACCGTTCTTTCGACATGGGGGTAATCACCATCCGGTGCACCCATCCGGTATAATCATCCGGTGTTTGTATCTCGTACCAGCCGTTATACTGAAGCACCTTGACCGGCATTCCCAACAATGCCTGCGTGCTCATGCCGGAAGTAAATTTGCCTTCCTCACGCAAATTGCAAACTGAAATATGTACTACCCCATAAGCCGAATCGGCAGGCATGGGACGTATTTCCTGTGCTTTCAGGCTAGCTGCCATCGTCGCCAGGAAACAATAGAAAAGGAGGATATTCTTCTTCATTAAAATCTATTTTAATGATAGCAAAGTTAGAAATTATTTCTATTTGTGATACTTTCTTTGGCTAAAACAAAATAAATGACGTATTTTTGCAGTCTAAAGCAGTTGGCCGGTCTGTCGCGTGCATGTTTCGTGCAGGAGGAAAGTCCGGGCAACATAGAGCATCCTACTTCCTAACAGAAAGCTGTCCGCGAGGGTAGAGTAACGTAGAAGAAAATAACCGCCGCTCCTTTCGGGGAGAGGTAAGGGTGAGAAGGTGGGGTAAGAGCCCACCAGTCGCATGGCGACATGCGGGCTGTACGTCTTAGGAGTTGTAAGGTCATGTAAACCGGCGTTATGAGAGTTGCTCGCTCCATGTCGGAGGGTAGACCGCTAAAGTGTCGTGGTGACACGCCACTCAGATAAATGACAGGCACCTGATATAATTAAAGATTAATAATCGGAAATTATATGGGTACAGAACTCGGCTTATAGGCTGACTGCTTTTTCTTTTAATTATCCATTTAATTACAAATGACTAATGGATGAGGATCGACTGTTCAAGCAAGTCTGTTGTAATCAGTAATTAGTTGCTTGCAATTAGTAATTAGCGAAGAACTATGAAGAAGAAAATCACCGATATATGGAAGTTTCTTACGTATGACATCTGGCGCATTACGGAAGACGAAGTGACCCGGACCAAGTTCTCACTCTACAATATTATAAAGACCGTCTATCTTTGTATCAATCGGTTTACCAAAGACCGGATGGCCAATAAAGCTTCTGCACTTACTTATAGCACATTGCTTGCCATTGTACCGATACTTGCCATCCTGTTTGCCGTAGCGCGTGGTTTCGGGTTCGACAACCTGATGGAACATCAGTTCCGCAACGGTTTTGGAGGAAATACAGAAACAACGGAGGCCATTCTCTCATTTGTCAATTCCTATCTTTCACAGACCAAAGGAGGTATTTTCATTGGAGTTGGTTTGGTAATGTTGTTATGGACGGTTATCAATCTGGTCAGTAATATTGAAATCACCTTCAACCGTATCTGGGAAGTGAAAAAAGCACGATCCATGTATCGCAAGATTACGGACTATTTCTCCATGTTCCTGCTGATGCCGATTCTGATCGTGGTATCCGGAGGACTTTCTCTGTTTATGAGCACCATTCTCAAGCAGATGGATGATTTCGTCCTGCTCGCTCCTGTTATGAAATTCATGATACGGCTTATTCCTTTTGTCCTGACATGGCTGATGTTCACCGGGCTGTACATCTTCATGCCGAACACGAAAGTGAAATTCAAACACGCTCTCATTGCAGGTATTCTGGCAGGGTCTGCTTATCAGGCTTTTCAGTTCCTGTACATCAACAGCCAGTTGTGGGTGTCAAAGTACAATGCCATTTATGGTAGTTTTGCCGCACTTCCCTTATTTCTGCTTTGGTTGCAGATATCCTGGACAATCTGTTTGTTTGGAGCCGAACTGACGTATGCCGGACAGAATATCCGCAGCTTTAGCTTTGACCAGGACACCCGGAACATCAGCAGACGATACCGGGATTTTATATCCATCCTGATTATGTCACTCATAGCCAAACGATTCGAAAAGAACGAACCGCCCTATACGGCTGCAGAAATATCGGAGGAGCATCAGATCCCCATCCGACTGACAAATCAGGTACTTTATCAGTTACAGGAAATAGAATTGATTCACGAGGTTGTTACCGACGAAAAAAGCGAAGAAATCGGTTACCAGCCTTCAATGGATATCAATCAACTGAATGTGGCTGTCCTGCTGGACCGTTTGGACACATACGGCTCCGAGAATTTCAAAATAGACAAAGACGAAGAATTCAACGACGAATGGAAGGTGCTGACCGAATCCAGAGAAGAATACTATAAAAAAGCAAGTAAAGTATTACTGAAGGATTTGTAGGAAAGTCAAACCTTAAATCGCGAAAATGAACTTAACACAATATTAGAAAAAATGAAAAAGCTACTGCTAAGTGCATTTGTCATCTGTCTAGCAGGGACAAGCATTGCACAAGAATCTCCTTTATGGATGCGCCACTGCGCTCTTTCTCCAGACGGAACCACCATTGCATTTACCTACAAAGGAGACATCTACACGGTACCGTCAACCGGCGGACGTGCCACACAAATCACCACCAATCCGGCTTTTGATACGGAACCGGTATGGAGTCCCGACAGTAAACAAATTGCCTTTGCATCGGATCGCATGGGAAGTCTCGACGTTTTCGTCGTATCCAGTGAAGGAGGAGCACCCCAGCGACTGACCACTCATTCAGGCAGTGAGAAACCTGTTGCCTACAAAGACAACAAACACATTTTATTCACAGCCAACATTGCTCCCTCTGCCGAAGATGCCGGGTTTCCTTCCGGCCAGTTCCAGCAAGTGTACGAGGTAGCCGTGACGGGAGGACGCCCCGCTATGTTCTCATCCATGCCAATGGAGTGCATCTCTATTAATAAAGAGGGAGTGATGCTCTATCAGGACAAGAAAGGATACGAAGACTATTGGCGCAAGCATCAGGTATCCCCTATTGCCCGTGACATCTGGACATACACTCCCGGGAAAAAACCTGTTTATCAAAAACAAACTACTTTCGGAGGTGAAGACCGCGAACCGGTATGGAGTCCTGATGGTAAATCATTCTATTATCTAAGTGAAGAGAAAGGTTCCTTCAATATATTCCAACGTACTCCCGGAACCACCACTTCCCAACAAATCACTTTCCATACAAAGCATCCCGTACGTTTTCTAAGCATTTCAACCACCGGCACACTCTGTTATGGTTATGACGGCGAGATTTATACACTTACTCCGGGCAAACAACCCCAAAAGGTAAATATAAGTATCCTGGCAGACAAGAATGACAAAGATATTATCCGCCAAATCAAATCCAACGGGGCTACCGACATCGCTGTATCTCCCAAAGGAAAAGAGGTCGCATTCATTATGCGCGGTGATGTTTACGTAACCTCCATTGACTACAAAACAACCAAACAAATCACCAACACACCCGATCAGGAACGTAACATCAGTTTCGCTCCCGACGGACGCACACTCGTCTATTCTTCAGAACGCGATGGATTGTGGCAGCTTTACACTTCCACCATCGTACGCAAAGAGGAGAAACAATTCACCTATGCCACAGAATTGAAAGAAGAACGTTTGACAAACTCCAAAGTCGCTTCTTTCCAACCACAATTCAGTCCTGACGGTAAAGAGGTTGCTTTCCTCGAGAACCGTACCGCTATCCGTGTCATCAATCTAAAAAGCAAGGCTGTGCGCACAGTGATGGATGCCAAATATCAATATTCTTATGCCGACGGTGACCAATGGTTCCAATGGAGCCCCGACAGCCAATGGATTCTATCAGACTTCATTGGCATAGGAGGCTGGAATAATAAAGACGTCGTTTTGCTGAAAGCCGACGGAAAAGGCGAAATGGTCAATCTTACCGAAAGCGGATACAGCGACAGCAACGCCAAATGGGTGTTGGGTGGAAAAGCAATGATATGGAACAGTGACCGTGCCGGATACCGTAGCCATGGTAGCTGGGGAAGTGAAGACGACACCTATATTATGTTTTTCGACGTCGATGCCTACAACCGCTTCCTGATGAGCAAAGAAGATATTGCCTTACTTGAAGAAGCGGAAAAGGCAGAGAAAGCAGAAAAAGAAAAAGCCAAGAAAGAAAAGGCAGAGAAGAAAGAAGACACTAAAGACAGTAAGAAGAAAACGAACCAGAATGAGAATGCGAAAAAAGACAGTACGGAAGTGAACCCTCTTACATTCGATTTGGAGAATCGTTTTGACCGCATCGTTCGTCTAACTGTAAATTCTTCCCGCCTGGGTGACGCTGTTATGAGTCCGAAGGGTGATATTCTTTATTACCTGGCAGCTTTTGAAGGAGACTATGACCTTTGGGAGCATAAACTGAAAGAAAATACGACTAAAATATTATTGAAAGGAGTTGGCGGCGGCTCACTCATACCGGATAAAGAAGGAAAGAATATCTTTATGTGCACAGGTGGCCGATTGAAGAAAATAGAGATTGCCGGTAGCAAAATTACACCGATAGAATTTGAAGCATTCTTCGATTACCGTCCTTATGATGAACGCGCATACATCTTCGACCACGTTTGCCAGCAAGTAAATGACAAATTCTATATTGCCGACTTGCATGGAGTGGACTGGAAAGGATATAAAAAAGCATACGAACGCTTCTTGCCCCACATCAGCAACAATTATGACTTCACGGAAATGTTGAGTGAATTGCTTGGCGAATTGAATGGTTCCCATACCGGAGCCCGGTTTGCAGCAGGAGGCAGCGCAATGCCTACCGCTACTCTGGGAGTCTTTTACGATGAGTCATACGACGGTGCCGGGTTAAAGATCAAGGAAATCATGAAGCAAAGTCCTTTCACCCAGAAAAAGACAGAAGTGAAGGCAGGTTGCATCATTGAAAAAGTAGACGGCACAGCGATTGAAGCCGGTGCTGATTACTTCCCGTTATTTGAAGGCAAAGTCGGACGCAAAGTAGTACTTACCGTATACGATCCTTCTACTAAAAAACGTTTTGAAGAAGCAGTAAAAGCAATCAGCTATGAAACCCAAAGCGACCTGCTTTACAAACGTTGGGTAGAGCGCTGCGCCAAGAAAGTGGAAGAGCTTTCCGGCGGACGCATTGCTTATGTACATATTAAAGGTATGGACAGCCCCAGCTTCCGCAAGATCTATTCCGAACTACTCGGCCGTTATCGTAATAAAGAAGCCGTAGTGGTAGATACCCGCCATAATGGTGGCGGATGGCTGCACGATGATGTAGTCACCTTACTTAGTGGAAAGGAATATCAACGTTTCGTGCCACGCGGACAATATATCGGCAGCGATCCATTCAACAAATGGCTGAAAGCCTCATGCATGCTAACTTGCGAAGACAATTATAGCAATGCTCATGGCACTCCTTACGTATATAAGACTCTAGGTATTGGTAAACTGGTAGGCGCCCCGGTGGCAGGCACGATGACCGCCGTGTGGTGGGAACGCCAGATAGATCCGTCTATTGTATTCGGTATCCCGCAGGTGGGTTGTATGGATATGCAAGGCAACTATCTCGAAAATCAGACCTTGCAACCTGATATTCTAGTTTATAACGAACCGGCAGCCAGCCTGAAAGGAGAAGATGCACAACTGAAAGCAGCAGTAGACTACCTATTGAAAGATTTGTCAAAAAAGAAATAAATATAGCATTATTGATGCCGCCGGAAAAGCGGCATCAATAACGCACTAACTATCAACACCTTAAAAAGCCATTTATTGGTTTTAAAGAAACAGGTCGTTCCTTTAAAAGGAAAGCATCGTTGGTTTAAAAGGAACGTCCCCTTCCTTTAAAACCAACGATGCTTTCTGTTATATGCTTATCCTAAAGGGCTAAGAATATAATTATTTTTCAATCAATAACGATTGTATGAAATCACCTTTTCTTTCGGCTTCCTTATCTTCTTACGTTTTTCCTTTGCCGGATAGCCAATGACAATATCCAGCAATAAACGTTTCGAAGCAGGAATACCGGCAAGCTGTTTCAGCTCTTTTTCATCGAACCAACCCAGAATACAAGAACCCAAACCTTCGGCTTCAGCTGCCAGAGAAATATGAGCAGCCGCTATTCCAATGTCGATCAACGGAAAATGCTTGCCTTTTACCTTTCCGCCAAGCAGGGAGGTTATATTAGCAGATTCTTCTACAACCAGAATATGCACGGGAGCATCTTTGGCAAACTTATTCATTCCCAAGCCAGCAGCAGCTTTCCCGGCTTTTTGAGTCAGTTCCTTGTCTGTGATGACCACAAACCTCCAAGGTTGTGCGTTGCAGGCTGAAGGCGCCAAACGTGCAGCTTCAAGTACCCGTTCCAACTTTTCCGGCTCCACCGGACGTTCTTTATCATACGAACGGTCACTTTGACGAGCCTGCACCAATTGAAGAAAATCAGTATATGCCATTTCCAATCCTCCAGTCACTTATTTATATTTTCTTATTTATATTGAATCATCCGGCTGATATACTTGCCGATAATATCGAATTCGATATTTACCACACTGCCAATCTCAAACGTATGGAAGTTCGTATGCTCGTATGTATAAGGAATGATAGCCACCTGGAAAGTATCATCCGTCGGATTACATACCGTCAGGCTAACACCGTTCACAGTCACCGAACCTTTATCCACGGTGATATATCCGCGTTTCGCCATCTCCTTGTCAAACGCATATCGGAATGTAAAATACCAGCTGCCTTCCGCATCCTTAATATCGATACAAGTAGCAGTCTGATCCACATGTCCCTGAACGATATGTCCGTCCAACCGACCGTTCATCATCATGCTACGTTCAACGTTCACCTTATCCCCCACTTTCAACAAACCGAGGTTAGAACGCTCCAACGTTTCTTTCATGGCAGTCACCGTATACGTATCATCCGTCAGAGTCACTACCGTCAGGCATACACCATTGTGAGAAATACTCTGGTCGATTTTCAACTCATTCACAAACGAACACTTAAATGTAAAGTGTATATTCTCCTGGTCTTTCACCAGTGCTACCAAAGTAGCATATTCTTCTACGATTCCAGAAAACATAATTCTATTTACTATTTACGATTTTACAATTGAAAGTACTCTCTTAATGCAAGGGTCAAAGATACGAATAAGGAAGCAGCTTAGAAAATAAGAGCAAAAAAAAATGGGGCTTTTATTACTGTATCTAATTATTAGCCATTTAGCAAAATGGTGATTCATTCTTGTGCTTTGTATGCCTCATAAGAACATTACAAATATAACTCTTAATTCTGAAATAAAACGCATTTCCCTATGATATTTTAATCTATATGTTCTATTTAACAACTTATATTTAAATAAAAAGCCAACTATCATCTCGATAACTGACTTTTAATTTTTAATCACTTATTTGCCTTGTATATCTTTATAATACTCGGCAAAGTTCTCTGCATAATTCTTAGCTTCGGGACTTCCTTTAGTTTATGTACATCTTTATCCATTATTCTGCTTATACGCTATCTACCACCTTGACATTTTCTTCCAATACAAACATATACTCCAATAATCCAGAATGTATATCTTGTATTAGATTTACCTGATTCTTATCAGTACCTTTGCTATAGATAAATCAATTACCAACCTATTTATTTCTACAAAAATATGCAAGTAACACCAAAAAAGAGCACCGTGATTTCTTATTTACCACAAGAGATTAGAGAAACTACATATACAGATATTATATACAGACCTGTAACAAGGGAAATGTTAGAACAACTATTCTCAAATTCAGCTAAGAAGGATAAGCATAAGTTAGTTAAGAAGAGAAGGAGGTAATTAATAAAGGCAGCAAGTGAATGTTACTTCAAATGCTGCCTTTATTTGTTGGACTAAGAGGTCAACCTCTCTTATAGGTCATTTTAGCATAGTGTTCAGATGCTTCATCTTTATCATGAAATTCAAGTACTAGCTTATTGGAACTGATTTCAAGAACCTTTAAATCATACTGTTCATATTCATCTTCAATAAGAGTTATAACATCACCATTCACTTCCCATTTCTCAATACTCTGCGGGTTACTTGTACCGTCCAAATCATATTCACTATAAGTACCGTCTTCCCTAAAGGTGAAGTTACCGAAATATTCACATTCATCTTTAGGCGCATGGCTCCATGCTTCATCATATTCAGGGTGTTCAAAGTCCTTCTCAAACCCTTCCTCATAAGTAAGTACCCAGTGCCCTATAAGCTTCTCCGCAAGAGGTCTGTTATCGTTTTCATCGTCATCACTACAAGCAATAAAATTCAGACTCATCATTATAACCATGATTACTGAACCTATTAATCGTAAAGTCCTCATATATCGTTGGATTTTATTATTTACTGCTTGGTATAAGTTTCAGAATCTTCATTATCTTTAATCGTTAAACGATTGCCAGAAATAGAGAAGGTAGATGTATATACCTCATCTGTCCATGTAAATGTAATCTTATCACCGTCTACAGAATATTTAAATGATTCAGAATCAGTTTGTTTGTTATCTTTAAACTCTTGCCATATACCACTTCCGTCTGCATTGAATGTATATGAATCACTATAACCATAGTTATCCACTTCACTTCGCCATGTACCAACAATGGGGTTGTCATCATCGTCATCGCTACAAGCAACGAAATTCACACTCATAATAATGGCTACTATAGCCATACCAATAAATCTTAATGTCTTCATCTTTAAATTGTTTTAGTTAATTAATAAATTATACATAAGGGTTCACTTCATTATCATCTAAATCACCACCGTTGAAATTCATATCAACATTCTCGTTTCCCATTGGAGTATCATCCTCTTTAACTCCTAAAGAAGAATCTGTAGTATCACCATTCACATTGATATTGACAGTAGTCATTACATTGCGTTTTACAGTAATTACCTTCTCAAATGTTTGAGTTGCTCCATTAGCTCGTTCCCATTTTAACTGTATGGTGAGGTCTTTAGTGTAGTTCTCTGCTTGCCAACATTCATAAACTTGAGAGAAAGTGTACATAGAAGAAGATTCCAATATATTATCGTCTGCTGATACTTTAATATTGGGATTTATAGAACCACCGTTATTTATCCAAATATAACTAACAGACAATGTTCCGTCTACAGGTGGAGTTACTATAAATTTAAGTCCAAAGGCTGTACGTTTTAAATCTATATTGGCAACTCCTTCTTTGGTTGGTATATAGTCTGTTAATTCACCATAGAACCTACCGGTCTTAGGATAAAAGGAGACATCATCACTATGCTCATCTTCTTTACCTGCAATACTTGTAATTCCACTCTTTAATCCTTGGATAATAACGGTATTTGTTGTAGAAATATTAAATTTATTCTCTAAGGTAATACCTCTATAAATATAGTTACTCTTGTATTTATAAAATGGTGCATAATACATATTATCATCATGATATAATGTATCAGCATCATTTTGTACCATAGAACATTCAAACTTATATTTATATCCACCAATTAAAGAGATAGTCATATCTTTAATATTATCAAACAATCCATAAGCATAATTCTGATAATTCGTATCTCCGTCCTTCTTATAGTACACATTAATCCCATATATCTTCTTTGGTGTAACTTCTGTTCTGCTTAAAGGAGTTTCAGAAGTGGAGATAAATTCTCCGCCCAAATTGAATGAGATAGTGTAGGTTTCTTGGTTAGTCTGCTCCTGTTCTTTAGGTGGTAGTTCATCCTCATTATTACTACAAGAGAATAGCGTACTACTTCCTATAAGAAGCATACCAATTAATCTGAATATCTTCATTGTAATAATCTGTTTGTGCTTCTACGTTCCTAATAGAGAGCGTTAATAATTGAGATACAAGTGTGAGGAACACAACACGGAGTTGCACACTTCTTTGATAAAGAACTGTTGAGTAGTAAAATAGACTATCTGTTTCTTATATACCTGTATTTATGCCAACCTGTTCCCTATGGTTAGCTACTACATGCAAGAAGCGTGGGAACTATTGAATATTACTGCATTGAGGCTCTGGACTTGCCCTTACCCAATAATAAACAATAGCCCACGCCAGAAGAATATATAGTTCATCCCTTAAGATGAATATATAATACTGACGTGAGCGTTCTTGCCTATTATCTTGGGTAATAGAATTGTCCAGATTCCAATGCAAGATAATATCAAACGCTCTTCGTTAACTATGTCCTTTCAGAACTATCTCCATAGAAGTCTGAAATTGCTACAAAGTTACTAAAAGCTGTTTAATTTGCAAGAACTATTGTTTATTAAAAGTTGAGAGCTGTCTCTACTCAATAATTCAAGGTTGGTATGAAACTTGCCAAATCCCTATATAAGTAGAAATTCTGAACTTTCATACCAACCCAATTATCAGAAGCTAAGACAATCATAGGTATTTAATAATTCCTCTTGCCTTAATCCCAAATATCTCTTAGTAATTGATACACTGGAATGATTGAATAGCTCCATGAGCTTAACAAGTGCAAGCTCTGAATTATCACTGTTCATATTATAAACCTGTCTGCCAAAAGTCTTTCTAAGAGAATGACAACTGAAATTACCTATATGTAACTTGTACTTCTTCTTAATCTCTTTCAGCATGACATTGATTCTCTGAACTGTGTACACTGTCCCCTTCTGACTCATTAATACAGGTGCATTTATGCCAACTGGATTTATATGCTCATAACAATCTCTGATATGTTGCTGTAGCTGCATATTAATCCTAATTGTCCTTTGCTTTCCTGTTTTAATCTCTATAATGGTAAATTCTTCTGCATCTAGTATCTGATTCCACCTCAAAGCAAGAATATCAGAAATTCTTAGACCTGTGAAGCAACCCAAAGCAATAAGAAGTGACATCTTATAATTACTGTCCCTTGCCAACTTTCTTATTAAGTTCATCGCTTCGCTCCATTGCAGATAATCTGCTGTTGTACTTGAATATTTAAGTGACATAACGTTCTGTTTTATAGTGAAACTAATAAAAGTGAATATTAATTTTGAGTTGGAATATCTAACTTACTGATTACTAGCTAAACATTCACTAATAGTAGAAGTGAATGTTATACTACTGGCTATAGCTAATAAAGAGTACCTATATATAGTATATAGATACCCTTATTAGTTCTTCATGTACTACTTCACCGTAATAATCTTGTATATAGTCCAAATAATCATCAAGAAGAATACAATAGGTGAGATTGCACACGCAATAAAGAAAACTATAATCCAAAATGTAACGACTACTAACGTTTGTAACATAAATCTTTGATTATTAATAAGTGATATAATAAAGAAAGGACACCTATACTTTATTATATAGATGCCCTTTTTCTGTATTTGACAATCCTGTATATTCTCAAATACCACTAACTAAGAAACCACTGATATTTGTCATCTATTCCACGTAAAACGTTGTTAATTCCAACACTGATTTCCGTTGCATTAACTGCCCGTTGCAAATAAGTGTCCACATAACTATTTTTGTTGGATTGGGTGAGCAAATTGTGAAAATCGAAAAGAGAAATAGCATTATCTTTCATTCCAAACGCTTCGTTGTGATAGAAGTCACGGCAAACACTGTTTATCTGGCTGTCAGTTATCAATAGTTTAGGTATTGATTTCTGATAACCAATTGGCAATGCTTGATAGCAACGACAACGACCAATGATTTGTGCAAACTGTGATTGACTAAGTGAAGTGTTGGATAAAGTTTGCATCAAATGGATTTCTTTGGCAGGATTGAAATTGTTAAACAAGTCAAGCACATTTTTATAGAGTTCACCAATATTTGAAACTTCCATAGAGAACTTAACTCCTTCTCCTGTGAGTACCTGATTGCTACAAATGCGAACACGCCACCCAATAAAGCAAGAGAATTTCTCCAAACCTTTTGTTGAACGATAGAGGTTCAAGTCTGAATAGTTCCTTACTCCACCCACGCACAATTCAAGTTTCTGCCCATTTATTGTCTCATAAATAGTTGGAATGGTAAAGGCAAAAGCAAGTCTTTGATAGAATTGTGTTTTTTCACATTCCAACAGTTCAGAAGCTTTCTTTCCAAGAGCTTGGGGTATTCTGCCACGTACAATATGACTGCAACGAATATCAGGCGCATTTACTGTCTCCCCTGCATAAAAAGAACTGGCTGCATCATGCACACATGATATAAAATCCTGATGTGCGATTGTCAACTCTTGGTTTGCCCATGTAGGTACAACGCATTGAGTTGTCAATTCTTCCAATGTAACGGGATTTGTGTTAGCATCTAAAAACGATACACTTGATTTAACAACAGGCTCTTCAATTATTACCGCTTCTTCTGCATATTCACCAAAGTTTCTACTAGTTC
>OHFY01000392.1_pt1 | contig 21942 bp, 20 predicted proteins | sample 1567681 | NCBI WGS metagenome assembly OHFY01 (sample SAMEA3879512, study PRJEB24766) | human gut metagenome | biome: human-associated habitat; feature: feces | place: USA | collected 1985/1987 | reverse complement strand
GTTCTATAGCCGTCCGGTGCTGTCCAGCACGGCGGTGGAAAAGCCTGCACCCCACCCCGCGCCCGGCACCCAGCTGCCCTTTGTGGGCGGGAACAACTTCCGGGAGCTGGGCGGCTACCCGGCCGATGAGGGCAAACACGTCCGCTGGGGGCAGATCTACCGGGGCATCCCCACCGGTCTGCTGACGAGCGACGCCGACCGGAAGCTGCTGGATTCCCTTGGGCTGCGCCTCATCCTCGACCTGCGCAGCGAGCAGGAGGCCGAGAAGATGCCGGACTATGTGCCGGACGGTGCCCGGATGGTGCGCATCTGCGGGCTCTGCCTGGACGACGGCAAGGAAGTGGATTTTTCGCCGGAGGACCGCGAGCGCCTGCTGGAAGGCATGCCGGACGAAGGCCGCCGGATGGCCGATGCCATGTACCGGCAGATGCTCTTCGGCAACAAGGCCTACAAGGAGCTGTTCCGTGCCCTGGAAGTGGGCGAGACGCCGGTGCTCTTCCACTGCTCCGGCGGCAAGGACCGCACCGGCGTGGCGGCCATGCTGATCCTGCTGGCGCTGGGCGCTTCGGACGAGACGATTCGTCAGGATTTCGTCCGGACGAACGAATGCCGCCGCCCGGAGCTGGAAAAGATCTGGGCCGAACATGCCGACGAGATCGCCGCCCGCCCGGAACAGAAGAAGTTTTATCAGGGCATCGCAGGGGTGCACCCCGAATCGGTGGACCTGGTGCTCTCCGCCATCCGGGAGAAATGCGGCAGTGCCGAGGCCTACCTCGAAGCCCAATACGGCCTGACCCCGGCCCGCCTGATGCGGCTGCGGCGGATGTATCTGGAGTAAATTTTCAAAATTGCGCCCGCTTCCCTTGACATTGCTTCAAATGTTTCGTAATATAAGAAGTAGTATGGAATCCATGACGCTGTGTGCAGGGGTATTCCGCAACCAAATTTCAATGGGGCTTCATCTGCCCGTTTTTATATGAAAACCTTGTAAATAAAAAAGAAGTGCAGAACGCGCACCCGAAGGGTCTTTCCGGTGGTGTGTTCCGGTCCGGCTTCTTTTGTGTTGAGAGCTTGATTTTGTCTTGTTGCCCACGCCTTGCCCGGCAGCGTCTCCAGTATTTCGTTGAATTTGAACTTTAACGTTAAGGAGAGTGAACACGATGCCCACGATCGCATTGGTTTTGATCGTGGCCGTGATCGCAGCTGCTGCCGGCATCGGCGGGGGTTATTTTATTGGTTACAACAACCGTAAAAAGACCGCCGAGGCCCAGATCGGCAGCGCCGAAGCCGAGGCGACCCGGCTGGTGAACGAAGCGATCAAGACCGCAGACCAAAAACGAAAAGAAGCTGTTCTGGAAGCAAAGGACGAGGCCTTCCGCCTGAAAGCGGAGGTGGACGCCCAGAAGGCGGAAGCCGACAAGGAGATCAAGCAGCGCCGCGCTGAGATCACCCGTCAGGAGAACCGCATCGACCAGAAGGAAACAGCTCTGGACCGCAAGACCGAAGCTCTGGAGAAAAAAGAAGAAGAGCTGAAGAAGAAGAACGAGGAAGCCGACGCCCATCTGGCGGAGGTGGACGCCATCCGTGCCAAGGAGATGGAGCGGCTGGAAACGCTGGCCGGTCTGAGCCAGGAAGACGCCCGCGAAGTGCTGCTGCACAAGGTGGACGAGGAACTGACCCACGAAAAGGCCGTCCGTGTGGCAGCCTATGAGACCGACCTGAAGGAGAACTGCGACAATCTGGCCCGCAACCTCATCGGGCAGGCCATTGCCCGCTGTGCAGCCGACCATTGCAGCGAGACCACCGTCAGCGTGGTGCCGCTGCCCAGCGATGAGATGAAGGGCCGCATCATCGGCCGCGAGGGCCGCAACATCCGTGCGCTGGAGACGGCCACCGGTGTGGACCTCATCATCGACGATACCCCGGAGGCTATCACCCTGTCCTCCTTCGACCAGACCCGCCGCGAAGTGGCCCGCATGACCCTGGAACGCCTGATCGGCGACGGCCGCATCCACCCCGCCCGCATTGAGGAAACGGTGGAAAAGTGCCGCCACGATCTGGAACTGCAGATGAAGCGCGAGGGCGAGAAGGCCGTGATGGAGCTTGGCATCCACGGCCTGCACCCCGACCTCATCAAGCTCATCGGCCGCCTGAAGTACCGCACCAGCTTTGGCCAGAACGCTCTGACCCACAGCATGGAGGTGGCCTGGCTGGCCGGTCTGCTGGCAGGCGAGATGGGCGTGAACGTCACGCTGGCCCGCCGCGCCGGTCTGCTGCATGATATCGGCAAGGCGCTCGACCACGAGATCGAGGGCAGCCATGTGCAGATCGGTGTGGACATCTGCCGCAAGTACAAGGAGAACACCCAGGTCATCCACGCCATCGAGGCCCACCACGGCGATGTGGAGCCGAAGACCCCGCTGGCCTTCATCATCCAGGCCTGCGACGCCATCAGCGCCGCCCGCCCCGGTGCCCGCCGTGAGAACGTGGAGAGCTACGTCAAACGTCTGGAGAATCTGGAGGAGATCTCTTCCAGCTTCGAGGGCGTCGAGCAGGCCTTTGCTGTTCAGGCAGGCCGCGAAGTGCGCATCATGGTCAAGCCCGATGTCATCAGCGACGATCAGGTCATCCTGCTGGCCCGCCAGATCGCAAAGAAGATCGAGGATACGCTGGATTACCCCGGCCAGATCAAGGTCAACGTCATCCGCGAGAGCCGCGCTGTCGATTACGCAAAATAAGATCCTTTCCCGAAGCCCGCTGTATGGTTGCAGCGGGCTTCTTTTTGTCTGCCCCGGCTGCGGAAGTCTGGAGCAACTGTCTTCCACACAAGAACAATGATGATAGAATAAAAATAAAAGTTGACGAGGGGAACTCAAAAGAACAGAAAAAGCCCTGCGTCTATGTCGGCAGGGTCTGTGTGACCGAGCCGTACCAAGAAGCAGGGCTTATGCGTAAGGTCATGGATATCGTCTTTGCGGAGGGGAACCGCCTCGGCATCCCGGTCGTGCTGGACACCGACGCGAAGTCGAAGTGCGAAAGAGATCAGCACCTTGGGATGGAACTTGCAGTCGAAGTGCCATTCGGGGATTTCGGCGCGATGCACCACCTCATCGAGTACCCGGACTGACCGTCACGTTTTCTCCTGTTCCACCTGCTGCAGGGTCGCCATCTCGCGGTGGAAGTTGTTTTTCCAATAGCTGAAATCGAACAGGCGGCAGAGCCAGAAATAGGGCAGCAGCCAGGGGGACGTTTTCAGCTTGGGGTAGCGCATACACAAAATAGCAAAGGGCGAAAAGAGCCGGTGCCAGAAATATTGCAGTTTCCAGCCAACGCCGCTCTCGTTCTTCTGCTTTTTGCGCATCAGGCAGATACGCTGGGAAAGGTAGCCACCGTAGGAGCCGGAGAGGAAGCAGAACGCTTCCAGCTCCCGGAGTTCCTTATCCGCTGCGCCGGGCTTATTGGCGAACCAGTACGCAGCCAGCTGCTCCACCCGTTCCCGCATCGGGCCGATGTCAAGCTTCTCGGTCTCCCGCCGGAGATAGTCTGCATCCATCTTGCCGCCGTAGGTCTGCCCGAAAAGGTAGAAATCCAACACCTGCCGGATGCCGACCCCAGCGTCCACGTAGTGCTGCAAGAAATGGAGCAGCAGATACAGATATTCGTCTTCCGGCCGCAGGTGGAAGACACCGGGCAAATCAGCGTCCGGCTCGGCCCGCTGCCAGATATCCGCATAGTAGCGGTAATTTTCATCGTTTGTTTTCAGCAGGGTGTCGTGGACCTCTACATGGAGGTAAGGCGGCAGGCCGCAGTCCAACTCGTTCTCTTCCTCGACGCCGGGCTGGGTCTGGTAACCCAGCTGCTGCATCAACTGCTCGGTCTGGACCAATTGTTCATGGGGAACAATGAGGTCGATGTCCGACATCTGCCGGTAATCCGGCCGGGCATACAGCGCCCGGAGGACATTGCCCTTGACCGGCAGCACCCGCAGCCCCGCTTCGGAAAAGGCCGCCAGAATGCGCGGCTGTTCGCTCATTTGGGTCAGTGTCTGTACCAGACATTCATCACATGCCCGCTTCCAGCGGCTTTGCAGCTCCGGTTCTGCCCGGAGCTGTTTTTCTACGCCCGCAAATACCATCGCCAGCAGCGAATGCTGATTCGCCATCCAGAAGACATTCTTCCAGCTCAGTTCCGGGGGCAGCGCAGGGGCTTCCTCACCCCGCAGCACCGCGCGCACAACGGCGACGAGATACCGGCCGCACCGCTGGCGCAGCTGCTGTTCCGCCTGTTCTTTCTCGTTTGTATTCATTCCGTTTCCTTTCCGACCGGGCGCGCACACAGCTTGCCGTCCTCCACCTCAAACACCCGCGAACAGAGCGAGAGTGCCGCCCGCCGATGGGTGACGAAGAGGATGGTCTTGCCCCTGGTGTCCCGCTGCAGATTGGCCAGCAGCCGCACCTCGGTCGCCTCGTCCAGCGCAGAAGTCGCTTCGTCCAGCAGCAGGATGGGGCAGTCCGCGTAAAGGGCCCGCGCCACGGCCAGCCGCTGCATCTGCCCTTCGGAGAGGCCCTTGCCGCCCTCACCCAGAACGGTATCGTACCCCTGCGGCAGGGCGGTGATGAACTCCTCGGCGCACGCGGTGCGGCAGACCTGCTGCACCCGGCGCTTTTCGGCGTCCGTCAGCTCCCCGCTGTGCCGGAACAGGGCCACGCTCTCCCAGATGGAACCGGAGAGCAGGGTGTTCTGCTGCGGTACATAGGCGAACAGGGGCCGGGTATCCACCGTGACCGGGGTATGAGTACCGTCCCGGCCTTCGAGCCAGATGCTGCCGCTTGTGGGCTGGTAGAGCGCCAGCAGCAGCTTCAAAAAGGTGCTCTTGCCGATGCCGGAAGAGCCCATAAAGGCCACCGTCTCTCCTTTCTGGATGCAGAGCGATGCCCCGCTGTAGACCGGCTTTTGCTCATACGCAAAGTGCAGATCTTCGGCCCGGATAGCGGCCAGCTCTTCGTAGAGCGCGGCACAGTCCACCGGGGCTTCTGCCGCCGCGCGGGGCTCGGCGGGGGCCTGTTCCAGCTGCATCAGCCGGTCCGCCGCCGTACACATGGCGTAATACCGGGGCAGATAGCCGCTCAACTGCGAGAACGGCACTTGGAGCTGCGCCACCAATTGCAGCACTGCCGTCAGGGTGCCGTAGGTCATGGTGCCCTGCATCAGGCCGATGCTGCACCAAATAAGGCCGAACAGGTAGCTGCTGTTGACGGCCAGATTGAACCCCCGGTTGCAGATATTGGAAAACACCACCTGCCGGTAGCGGACCTGCTGGAGCTGGCCCAGCCGGTCCTCCAGCTGTTCTTCCATCCGCTTCTGGGCGCAGAACGCCTTCAGAATGGGTACACTGCGGAACATTTCATCCAGAAACGCCCACAAGCTGTCGTTTTCTTCCCGGACGGCCCGCTGCAGCCGCTTCATCCGGCGGCGCAGCAGCGGGGCTGCAAGCAGCATCGCGCAGCCGCCGACCAGCAGCACAAGGGCGAACCGCCCATCCCACGCGATGAGCAGTGCCGCAATGGCGCACAGCCGCACCAGAAGCGAGAGCAGCCCCGGCAGCAATGCCAGCATTTCGTTCACGATGGTGTCTACATCGGTGGCGATGTGGTTGAGCAGGGTGCCCGCCGGGTAGGCGGAAAACGTCCGGTGCTCCATGCCCAGCAGGGTCTGGAACACCGACCCCCGCAGCCTGCGTTCGAGCTTGGCGCGAAGTTTTTCCTCGGTCAGGTTGCTTGCCATGGTCAGCGCGGCCTGTACCAAAATCAGCGCCAGATACAGCGCTCCCGCCCGGAAAAAGCCGGGCATCTCGTGCTGGATGGCGCTGTCCACCAATTGTTTCATCAAAAGCGCATAGGCCACCGAGCTTGCCGCCATGACGCAGTACAATACGGTCAGCAGCAGGATGCCCCCCGCCGCCGGTCTGCTGTGCGCCCAGAGCCAGCGCAATTCTTTTTTTTGCGTTTTCTGCTTCATGAATGGTTCCTGTGTTGGGTGAATTTTTTGTGCAGGAGCGTGGGCAGGTGTGCAAAATAATACGGCCACTTTTTCAGCGGGAAGCGGTGGAAAAACGCCCGCACCGGGTAGCTTGCCAGCCAGAACGCCGTATAGCACCGGTAACGGACATCCGTCACCCGGATGGTCTTCCCATTTCGCACCACTTCGGCCAGAACGCCGAGCATCTGGCCGGGCCGTACCGGCTCCTGATAGTAGCAGTTGTCGCCCCGGAGGAGATAGCCGCCGCCCTGCACCGAAACGACCCGGTGTAGCACGAACAGGCCGCTGTCCCGCTGGTAGAGTGCCACATCCCCCCGCCGGAGCGGGCCGGAGAGCGGCACCATCACCGCGACGGTCTTGCCCTCATAGAGCAGCGGCTCCATGCTGCTTCCTCTGGTGGGGGTCGCCACGGGGCGACCCGCCCGCAGTTCCTCGGCCAGATGGCCGTAGTCTCCCTGCATCACTTGTCCAGCAGCCCGGCGGCGTCCAGCTTGGCGGCCAGCGCCTTGACATCGGCCAGCGCTTTTTCGGGGGTGACGTCGTATTCTTCGCACAGGGCCTTGGCAATCTCTTCGGGCGTCGTCTCTTTCAGCAGTTTCTGGCAGATGAAGTCCGCCGTCTCGTTGTTCCGCACCAGCCCACGAAATGCCTGTGCGGCTTTGCCGGTCGCAATTGCCATATGCTCTCCGTTGACGGTGTGGAGCATCATTCCCTCTTTCAGTTTCATCTTGTTTCTCCCTTCAATGCCTCATAGGCCACCTGAACGGCCTGTTGCGAAATATTGCATTGCAGCCGGAACACCGGCAGATTGGCAAGGCTGCCCACAAGGTCCATGGCGTGCAAGATCCGTTCCGGCGTCTGGATGCTGTGATACGTCTGTGCCATCAATGTTACATACGCATCCTGCGGCGTTACACGCTCAATTTTGTTTTCTGGACCTCGTTCCAGCATGACAATGCCGCACAGCGTTTGGCTGGTATTGGTTTGCAGATTGTGCTTGCCTCCATAAGGTGTGCCATAGACCCGCCAGCTTCCATCTTTTTGCAGACGCACAAGAGGTTTGTCGTCGTTGATGACCGTCACACGAGCACCAAAAACCTGCCGCCACAAACGAACATGGGTGGATTTTCCGGTTCCGCTGGGAGCTGTGAACAGATAGGCCCGGCCGTCCATCTCCAATGCCGAACAATGGAACTGCATCACATCACGGGCCAGCAACAGCTCCGCGATATTTTGATAGAGTGCCAGACTTTCGATATAAGCATCCGGAAACCCATCCGGATTTTCTTCTTCGCTGTAGCTTCTTACCCGCGCAAGGTCGGCGTCATCTGCCTGAAACGGCTGTTCAGGGTCCAGCCCCTGTTCCTGCATCAGCGCACGATACTCCTGCACATCTGCTTCAGCAGGGGTGATAAGATAGTGATCAAAAAGATCAAATGTATAGGGCCAGCGCACTTTCAGCCACAAAGGCTCATCCGCCAGCTTTGTCCAGAATGATAGTTCCTGCACCAGTTCTACTCCTATCAAAACAAAAAGGGCGGGCGGCCCCGAAGAACTGCCCTCCCTTTTCTGCTTCTTGCTTTCTCACTGAAGATGCCCTCACGGCATCCTTCAAATGAACCCTTTTTAGCCCTGCGGGAAATATCTCGGATCGTTGTATGCACCAGATGCAGTCGTAACATACGTAGTGTCAACGATATCGAGCTTCACGATCTCGGTAACAGGTTCCTGATAGGTCTTCTTCATGTTAAAACCACCTTTCCAGCTTTTTGTTGCTTCAAACATGGATGCTGCCCCGCCTTTCGACAGAATGCGGTCTTCGCAGGATCCTAAATCCATCTATATTTTATTCCACTTCAAAAAGCTTGTCAATCCGCTTTTGGTACAAATTTGTTCCCTTTTATATAAAAATTGCGCACAAATTGGTATAAAAATTATACACAAAGTGGGTGCTGCACCGGCTGCTATCCTTGTGCAGCAGCCCCTTGCGAGATATATGTACGCAGCCGAACGGCTGTGTACCGGTCGATGCACACGGTGGGAGTGAGCAGGCAGCTCTCTGCTTACGAAAACTTTCTACGCGGTTTCCGGTCGATTTTCGAGCCGGACAGTCAAAATGCACAAAAGCAGGGCGGCAAGTTTGGCGGGTCATGGAGCAAAATTTTCAAGCAATCTATTTGAAAATCGCTTAAAGTGTGGTATTATCTTTGTAAAATATGCCACAAAAACGGAGAGACTGCTCCGTGCGGCGGAAATGAGGGAAAAACCGATATGAAATACGCAAGCAACAACATCCGTAATATCTTGATTGCAGGCCATGCCGGCAGCGGCAAAACGACGCTGACTGAGGCACTGGTCTATTTTTCGGGCGCAGCAGAGCGTATGGGCCGTGTTGAGGACGGCACCACGATTTCGGACTTTGACCCTGAGGAAGCAAAGCGGAAGGCAAGTCTGTCGGCATCCGTGGTGCCGGTGGAGTACGAAGGCATCAAGTACAATCTGATCGATGCGCCGGGCCTGTTCGACTTTGAGGCAGGTGAATATGAGGGCATCCGCGCTGCCGAGAGCGTGCTGGTGTGTGTTTCCGGCCGCAGCGGCGTGACCGTTGGCGCGGAGAAAGCCTTCCAGCTGGCCCGCAAGAACGGCAAGGCCACCATGGTGTTCATCTCCAAGTGCGACCTGGAAAATGCCAACTACTTCAAGATCCTGGAGGAGATGAAGATCAAGTTCGGCTCCACCGTCTGCCCCTGTGTTGTGCCCGCCAAGCTGGACGACGGCACCCCTGTCTACATCAACCTGTTCAGCCAGAAAGCCTTCAAGTATGAGAGCGGCAAGCAGATCCAGGTGGAGCTGCCCGATATCGGCCACCGCTTCCAGGGCCTGATCGAGGCCATGAGCGAGGCCATTGCCGAGACCGACGATGAGCTGATGGAAAAGTTCTTCGGCGGTGAGCCCTTTACCACCGAGGAGATCGTTGAGGGAATGCGCAAGGGCGTTAAGGACGGCCTGATCACCCCCGTGTTCTGCGGCAGCGCCGTCAACCAGCAGGCATTGGATATGCTGCTGTTCAATATGCACAAGCTCCTGCCCAGCCCGCAGCACGATGCCGCCATCCTGGCCGAGAATGCCAGCGGCGAGCCTGTGGAGCTGCACTGTGATGAGACCGAGCCCACCGCAGCCTATGTCTTTAAGACTGTGGCTGACCCGTTCGTAGGCAAGCTGAGCTACCTGCGCGTCATCAGCGGCAAAGTGACCGCCGGCGAGCCCCTGACCAACGCCCGCACCGGTGATGTGGAAAAAATCGGCAAGCCCCTGACCGTCATCGGCAAGAAGCAGGTCGAGACCGACGGCATCGGTGCTGGTGACATCGGCGCTGTGGCAAAGCTGGTCAGCGCAAAGACCGGCGATACCCTGTGCGATGCTTCCCGCGTGGTCAAGCTGCCCGCCGCTACCTTCCCGCTGCCCAGCCTGTTCATGGCAGTTACCGTGGCCAAAAAGGGCGATGAGGGCAAGATCTCCAGCGCACTGGCCCGCCTGATGGAAGAAGATCCGACCCTGAGTTACATCAATAACGCCGAGACCCACCAGCAGATCATTGGCGGTCTGGGTGAGCAGCATCTGGATGTGGTCAAGGCCAAACTGAAGAATAAGTTCGGCGTGGAGATCGGTCTGGAAGCTCCCCGCATTGCCTACCGTGAGTCCATCCGCAAGGCCTGCCAGAAGCAGGGCCGCCATAAGAAGCAGACCGGCGGCCACGGCCAGTTCGGCGATGTCGTCATCAATTTCGAGCCCTGTGACAGCGAGCAGGTCGTGTTTGAGGAAAAGGTGTTCGGCGGCAGCGTGCCCAAGAACTTCTTCCCGGCAGTGGAAAAGGGTGTCCGCCTTGCCGCCGAAAAGGGCGTGCTGGCCGGTTATCCTGTGGTCGGCCTGAAGGCTACCCTGCTGGATGGCAGCTACCACCCCGTGGACAGCTCCGAGATGGCCTTTATCATGGCTGCAAAGCTGGCCTATAAGGCTGCAATGCCCGAGGCAGGCCCCGTCATTCTGGAGCCCATCCATACCCTGAAGGCCCATGTCCCCAACGACAACACCGGCGATATCATGGGCGATGTGACCAAGCGCCGCGGCCGTGTGCTGGGCATGGAACCCGATGAGGATGGCATGCAGACCGTCATTGCCGAGGTCCCGCTGGCTGAGCTGAGCAACTTCACCACCTTTATCCGGCAGATTACCCAGGGCCGCGGCTGGTTCACCACCGAGTTTGCCCGCTACGAGATCCTGCCCGAGATGCTGGTGCCTGCCGTGGTGGAGCAGGCCAAGAAGCTGGGCAACCTGGATGAGGGTGCGGAGGATTAAGCCTCTCCGTCTCGTATCCGCTCGACAGCTCTCCTGATAGGAGAGCCAAGTTAAGTTCATATTGACATTTCCGGAGCCCTGCTGGCAATTCCCTCTGCCGGCGGGGCTTTTTGTTGTTGGGGGAAGGGAACAAAACAGAAAAAGGCGGGGCATCAGATTACTGCACTGATGCCCCGCCTTTTGCAGGTCAGATCATTTTTTCCGTTTTCCGGGTTTCTTTTTCCGCACGCTGTACCCGAAGGTGCCCAGCTTTTTGCCCAGGCTCAGGTACTCGCCGTGGCTGTACACGATCAGCTTTGCCTTGTCCAGGCAGAGCTTGCCGTTTTCATCCAGCAGGCTCTCATCCACATCGCAGGCCACGACTTCGGCCAGGAACAGATCATGGCTGCCCAGTGGGATGACCTGCGTGACCCTGCATTCCAGATTGACCGGGCTCTCCTCCAGGATGGGGCAGTCGGTCAGAACGCTGCCCGGGGCGGCATGGAGCTTGCAGGCGGCAAACTTGTCGTTGTCGCGGCCGCTCTTCACGCCGCACCAGTCCACCGCACGCACCAGCTGTTCAGTGGGCAGGTTGATGGCAAACTGTCCGCTCTCCTTGATGAGGTGGTGGCTGTACCGTTCGGGACGAACGCTGATGGATACCATGCTGGGCTGGGTGCAGATGGTGCCTGTCCAGCCGATGGTGATGAGGTTGGGCTGCTCCAGCCCGCCGCAGGAGACCAGCACCGGCGGTTCCGGGTTCAGCAGGGTGCTGCCCCGCCAGCTCTGTTTGCTCATCCGTGATACTTCCTTTCATAGGGGGCCCAGGTGCGCTCCGAGATGATGTAGCGCGGGCGGGCCTTTGTTTCCATATAGATCTTGCCGATATATTCGCCGATGACACCCAGGCAGACCAGCTGCACGCCGCCCACAAAGCAGACGATGCAGATGGTGGAGGCCCAGCCGGCCACCACGCTGCCCATGGCCGCCTGCACGATGGCCCAGATCACGCCGATGAAGCTGATGAGGCTGACCACGATGCCTGCCCCGGTGATGAGCCGGATGGGCTTGTTGGAAAGGCTGGTGATGCCATCAAAGGCCAGCGCCAGCATTTTGCGCAGGGGATAGTGGCTCTCACCGGCCAGCCGCTCGTGCCGTTCGTAGAACACCTGCTCGCTCTGGAAGCCCACCAGCGGCACCATGCCGCGCAGGAAGATGTTGACCTCCTTGTAGTCGGCAAAGCTGTCCAGCACCCGGGCGCTGATGAGCCGGTAGTCGGCGTGGTTGAACACGATATCCGCACCAAGGGCATTCATCAGGTGGTAGAAGCCCTCGGCAGTGAACCGCTTGAAGAAGGTATCGGTGTCCCGGCGGCTGCGCACGCCGTAGACCACCTCGGCACCGTCCAGATATTTCTGCACCATCTCGTCCATGGCGTTGATGTCATCCTGACCATCACAGTCAATGGAGATGGTGATGTCGCAGTTGTTGGCGCGGGCCTCCATCAGGCCCGCCAGCACGGCGTTCTGATGGCCCCGGTTCCGGCTCTGGGAAATGCCGATGAAATGCGCGTCCTGCTTTGCAAAGCCGCAGATGAGCTCCCAGGTCTTATCGCGGGAACCATCGTTGACGAACAGCACCCGGCTCTTGTCGCTGATCATGCCTTTTTCGGTGAGGCTGGTGATCTTTTGCAGGAACATCGGCGCTGTAATGGGCAGCACCTGCTCCTCGTTGTAGCAGGGAATCACGATCCAGAGAATTGGTTTAGACATAGTTACAGATCACTTTCCTTTTATAGAATCATCTGCCGCAGAGCCTCCGGCTCCAGCAGCTTGAAGCTGGAACGGTAGGTGTCCAGCAGGCCGTCCCGCTGCATCAGGCTCAGCTCCCGGGAAAGGGCGCTGCGGTCGCAGTTGAGGTAATCGGCCAACTGGATGCGGGAGAAGGGGATGGTAAAGGTCATGCTGCCCTGCTGCTCGGCCTCGCTGAGCAGGTAGGCGCAGACCTTGGCCCGCAGGGTCTTCATCACCAGCAGGTCCACCCGGCGGGAGAGCAGGAAATATTTATCGCTGATGGTCCGCACCAGATTCTGCAGCAGGCGCTGGCGGGCGGTGGAGCCGTCCGGCTGGAGCAGCTTCTCGTAGGGGAAGAGCAGGACCTCGCAGGGGGCGGATGCCACCACCGTGACTGGGCTGTCCAGGCTGGAACCGCCCAGCACGTCGCCAAACACGCCCCCCGGCCCCATGTGGGTGATGGGGATCCGTGCCCCGCCCGGTGCCGGGCGGTAGGCTTCAATGCTTCCGGTCAGCACAACGCCGACCCGGCGGCTGGGGGCCCCGGCCTGCACCAGCGCCTCGCCCCGGCCATAACTGCGGATGCAGGCCCCAAGCTCACTGAGCAGGGGGCGCAGTTCCCCGGCAGAGATCCCGGCAAAAAGAGAGGTGGATTGTAACAGCGGCAGATAGTTTTCCATGTCAGTTCCGTGAGGTTTTCCCCGGGCCCTCACCGCCCTTCTGCAATTCCGTTGCATGGGCAACGGTATTTTTAGCTCCATTATAGTAAACTTGAGCGCGTAAAGCAAATGATTTTGCAAAATTTGCAAATTTTGTTTCTGGTTGGAACAACAAAGAGAGGAAGGAATCTGAACCATGATGAAAAAACTGACTTCCCTGCTGCTGTCGGCGGCGCTGATGATCAGCCTGCTGGCCTGCGGGGCTTTTGCCGCCAAAACAGAAAGCGGCGTGCGCATTGCGGGCCTGAAGGGCCCCACCACCATGGGCCTGGTCAATCTGCTGGATATGGAGCGCAGCGGCAAGGCCAGCCAGCACTACGACTTGCAGCTCTACGGTGCAGCGGATGAGATCGTGCCCAAGCTCATCAAGGGTGAACTGGATATGGCCGCCATCCCCGCCAACCTGGCCGCGACCCTCTACCAGAAGACCAATGGCGGCATCCAGGTGATGGCCGTGAACACGCTGGGTGTGCTGTATGTGGTGGAAAAGGGGGACAGCATCCACAGCTTTGCCGACCTGAAGGGCCGCACCATCCTGTCCACCGGCAAGGGCACCACGCCGGAGTATGTTCTGCGCTACCTGCTCACCAAGAATGGCCTGGACCCCGATAAGGATGTGAAAATCGAGTATTACAGCGAGGCATCTGAGGTGACCGCCCAAATGGCCGCCTCCAAAAAGGATGCCATTGCCGTTCTGCCCCAGCCCTATGTGACCGCCGCCCAGCTGAAGGACAGCAGCCTGCGGGTGGTGCTTGACCTGACCAAGGAGTGGAACAAGGTCTGTGACACCCAGCTCATCACGGGTGTCACCGTTGTCCGCACGGAGTATGCCAAGGAGAACCCGGACATCGTGGCAAATTTCCTGCGGGATTACGAGAAGAGCATCAAGTCCGCCCAGACGGATGTTGCCGGTACGGCGGCTCTCTGCGAGGAGACCGGCGTGGTGGCCAAAAAGGCCATTGCCCAGAAGGCGCTGCCCCAGTGCAATATCGTTTACCGCGTGGGTGATGAGATGAAGGCCGATGTCAACGCCTACCTCAAGGTGTTGTACGATGCTTCCCCTGCTGCAGTGGGCGGCAAGCTGCCGGATGCAAACTTCTACTACACCAAAGCCACGCCCGGCCAGGTGTTCTGGAAAAGCGTCCAGCGCAGTTTTCAGTAAACCGATAAAAAGGAGAGCCGTGCAGCCGCACGGCTCTTTTTGAGTGAGAACGGAGCAGGTAAAATGAAACAGACAAAAAAGCGCCGCACAGGGCTGCTGGCAGCTGCGGTGTTCTGGCTGGCCGTCTGGCAGGCGGCGGCCATGGCCATCGGGCAGGAGGTCTTTCTGGTGTCACCCATTCAGGCGGCGGGCACCCTGATGGAGCTGCTGCCGCAGGCCGATTTCTGGCAGCGGGTGGGGTTCAGCGCCGGGCATATCCTGCTGGGTTTTGCGCTGGGCGTGGTGGTCAGCGTTCTGCTGGCGGCTGCCGCCGAGCGCTGGGCCTGGGTGGACACGCTGCTGGCCCCGGTCATCCAGCTGGTCAAGGCCACGCCGGTGGCCAGCTTCATCATTCTGGCGCTGGTGTGGGTCAGCGGGCGGTCGCTCTCCATCCTCATCAGCTTTCTGATGGTCCTGCCCGTGCTGTACAGTGCCGTGCGCACCGGCATCGAGAGCGCGGACGTGCAGCTGCTGGAAATGGCACAGGTGTTCCGTCTGTCGCTGGCCCGGCGGGTCAAAGCCATCTGGCTGCCCGCCATTCTGCCGGCCTTCCGGCAGGGGTGCAGCGTGGCGCTGGGCATCTGCTGGAAGAGCGGTGTGGCCGCCGAGGTCATCGGCCTGCCCGATGGCAGCATCGGAGATGCCCTCTACCGGGCAAAGATCACACTCTCTACCGGGGAGCTGTTCGCCTGGACGTTCGTCATCATCCTGCTGAGCGCAGGCTTTGAGAAGCTGTTCCTGGCCCTGCTGGACAAGGCGGTGGCCCGCGTGTTGGGAGAGGATGTGGCAGAAAATGATTAACAAACTGGAAATTTGCGGATTAACAAAACACTTTGGAGAAAAAAAGCTCTTTGAGGATCTGAATCTGACCCTTGCGGAGCCTGCCGTTCTCTGGGCACCCAGCGGCTGGGGCAAGACCACCCTGCTCCGCATCCTGATGGGGCTGGAAGCGCCGGATTCCGGCACGGTGCAGGGCGTGGGCCGGGTCGGTGCTGTCTTTCAGGAGGATCGGCTCTGCCCGCAGCTGACCGCCGTGCAGAACGTGGAACTGGTGCTCCCGGAGGGAAAAACACAATACAAAACGCAAATCGTGTCGGATTTTCAACGATTTGGATATGATAAGCAGGCGCTTGCCCTGCCTGCCCGGAAGCTTTCCGGCGGGCAGAAGCGCCGTGCGGCCCTGCTCCGCGCCCTCTGGGCCGGGTGCGACACTCTGCTGCTGGACGAACCCTTCACCGGTATGGACCCGGAGACCATGAAAAAAGCCGCAGCGCTCCTGAAAGAGCGCCGCGGCGAACGGGCTGTTCTGTTGGCCACCCATGACCGGGAAGCCATCCGGGAGCTGGGGTGGAGGGTCATTGACCTGACGTAAGCGATTGTATTTTGTCAGAAGTGCTGCTGCTGTTGACATTTGTTTCCAGCGTAGCATATGGTGTTTTTGACATCACATGGAAAATCAGCCATGACGACAAAAGATATAAAAACAAAAAAGACTAACCGCCATCTATGCTTCCCCAAGCAAATCGGTCAATCTTTTTTGATACGAGTAACGTAAGGAGCTAGCCGTTTGGAGGGCAGCACCTTTTGTAATTTCAGTATATACGTTTTAACGTAAATTGTCAAGCAAAAGTCACAGCAGCTCCGCCAGAATGCTGTTCTGCACGATGAGACCGGCGGGGGTGAGGGCAAGGGTGCTGCCATCGAAGGTGGCATAGCCGGACTTCACACAGTTTTTCACAAAGGCGAGCTGGGCGGTGGAAAACTCCTTCCCGTAGCGGGCCTTATAGGCGGCAAGATCCAGCCCCTTGCGCAGCCGCAGCTGTAAAATGAGATAGTCCTCTGCGCCGCAGCCTCCGTCCATAACGGGGGCTGCTTTGTCGTTCAGGAAGGCCTCGGTGTCGGCGGGATAATAGAACCGTCTGCCGCCCATGCAGGAGTGCGCCGCCGGGCCAAGGCCGAGGTAATCCCCACAGTCCCAGTAGATGAGGTTGTGCCTGCCCTCATAGCCGGGCTTTGCAAAGTTCGAGATCTCATACTGCCGGTATCCGTGGTGCTCCAGGTGTTCCACGGCGTAGAGGTAAAAGTCTGCCGCTTCGTCGGGGGAGGGCAGGCCCTCGGGCGGGTGCCTGCCAAAGGCGGAATCCGGTTCGATCTTTAAGAGGTAAGCGGAGATGTGCGTTGCCCCGCCCTCCGCAATGAGCTCCAGTGTCTCGTCAAACTCGGCCTGCGTATAATGGGGCAGGGCCAGCATGATGTCGCCGCTGATGTTGGTAAAGCCTGCCCGCCGTGCCGCCGCAAAGGCAGCCCGGGCCTGCCGGGCGGTGTGGGGGCGGCCCAGCGTTTTCAGCTGGCTGTCCCGGGCCGACTGTACCCCGAAAGAGATGCGGTTCACCCCAGCTTCCCGGAAACCGCACAGGGTCTGCTCGGTCACGGTCTCAGGGTTGGCCTCCAGCGTGATCTCCGCCCCGGGTGTCGGAGCTGCCGCCGCAATGAGCCGGGCGGCATCAGCAGGGGAGAGCAGGCTGGGGGTGCCGCCGCCAAAATAGATCGTGTCCGGGTGAAGAGGCGCTTCCGGCGCAAAGCGGGCAAGCTCCCGCAGAAGGGCATCCACATACTGGGTGGGCACGCCGCGCTGGCCGGGGGCAGAATAGAAATCACAGTACCGGCATTTGGAAAAGCAGTAGGGAATATGCAGATAAAGTCCAAGAGACATACAATATCACAGCCTTTTTCACGAAACGTTCATTTCTATGCAGTATACTATAAAACGTAGACCGGAGCAAGGCGGAATGCCCGCCCCGGCAAAAAGACTGGAGGAGTTCCACAATGGATTACAGAAATTATGACCGCGGCTATGCGGAGCCCACGATGAGCGCATCGGACTATATGACCCGCACCTACCGCTGGATGGCCTGCGGCCTGCTCATCACCTTCGCCATGGCCTATCTCACTGCGACGACCTCGCTCATCTATCTGGTCGATTCGCTCTATCTTGTGCTGACCATTGCGGAGCTGGCGCTGGTATTCGTGCTGAGCTCCCGGGTGCAGACCATGTCGGTGGGAGCTGCCCGCGCGACCTTTTTCGGTTATGCACTGCTCAACGGCATGGTGCTGAGCTACTATTTCCTCGTTTTCTCGGCAAGCACCCTGATCATGGCGCTGCTGGCAACGTCCCTCTACTTTGGGCTGATGGCTGTTTACGGCACCACCACCCATAAGGATCTGACCGGCTGGGGCCCCCGCCTGATGATGGCTCTGGTTGCCATGATCATCACCGGCTTTGTGGGGATGCTGTTCGGTTTCGGCTTTGGCGGCTCGGTGCTCTACTGCGGCATCGGTCTGGTGGTGTTCATGCTGCTGACCGCTTACGATACCCAGAAGCTGCAGCAGATGTACAGCTACTACTCCGCTGATGCTGAGATGGCCGAAAAGGCTTCCATCTATGGCGCGCTGACCCTGTATCTGGACTTCATCAACATCTTCCTGTATGTTGTCCGCCTGATGGGCAACAACCGCCGCCGCAGCTGATCTGTGTATTTCAGCCCTCTCCGTCAAGGCCTCAGGCTTTGACGGAGAGGGTTTTCTTTTTATAAAATGTGTATAAACCCGGTTCCGGAATCGCATACTGCAATCAGAAAATCAAGCGAAACCATGACGGATTGGAGTAACGAACATGGAACAGATCAGGAAATTTCTGCGGGACAAAGGGTTTGCACTGGCATTGCTGGCCTGTCTGGTGGCGGCAGCGGCGGCGGGGGTCTGGGCGGTGCGCACCGTGCGCGACGAGCTGGACAAGAACCTTTCGGGCCTGAAGACACCGGACAGCACATCCACGGCCCCCGGCATCGATGAGGGGCTTTCCACCACCACGCCACAGGAGGACGAAACAACATGGGAATGGCCGACCGAACCCGCCGCAAACAGTGTAAGCAATGTGCCCAAGGCGGCCTCCTCGGCATCGCGGAGTGCATCTTCGGCCTCCTCTGCGCCGCAGGCTGGCTCTGGCTCGGTGCGCGAACCATCCGCGCTGCAAGGCGCATCCTCGCCTGCCAGCAGTTCGGCAGCGCCTGCTTCCACGCAGCCGGTCTCTGGCAGGGTGCTCAATGGATACAGCGGCGATGAGCTGGTCTACAACAAGACCCTGGGCGACTGGCGCACCCACAACGGCATCGACTATGCCTGCGCAAAGGATGCTGCCGTCCAAAGCCCCACGGCGGGCACGGTGGTGCTGGCCGGTTCCGATGGCAGCTGGGGCCCCACTGTGGCAATCAAGGACAGTGCGGGCCGTGTCTGGCGGCTCTGCGGCGTGGCCAGCCCGGCGGTGAAGGAGGGTGAGACGGTCAGTGCCGGGCAGACATTGGGCAAAGTGGGCAGCGTCAGCTGTGAATGCGCCGAGGAAAGCCATATCCACCTGGAAGTGAAGCAGGACGACAGTTATCTTGACCCCGCAAAACTGATGCAGTGACCCAAAGCGGCAGACACGACTGTCTGCCGCTTTTCTGTGCCTTTCCAAAGGAATGCAGATTGCAATTGCGGGCCGATTCTGGTATGATAAACTAGAACAAATTTCGACAGGCAGTGAATTGCGGGAGGAACCAGAATGGCAAAGGTGTTGATCGTGGGGGCCGGTGCGGCCGGGCTGATGGCGGCGGGGGCCGCTGTGCGGCAGGGGCATCAGGTAACGGTGCTGGAGCATACCGACAAGCCCGGTCAGAAGATTCTTGTCACGGGCAAGGGGCGCTGCAATGTGACCAACGACTGCACTGCGGAGGAGTTTCTGCACCATGTCCGCACCAATCCGCGCTTTCTGTTCTCCTCGCTGGGGGCGTTCCCGCCCGCCAGGACCATGGAGCTGTTCGAGAGCCTGGGCGTGGAGCTGAAGGTGGAGCGCGGCCGCCGGGTGTTCCCGGTGTCCGACAAAGCCGAAGAGATCCGGCAGGCACTGCTCCGCTACGCACAGGACGCGGAGATCGTCTATGACGGGGCAAAAAAGCTGCTTCTGGAAGAGCTGCCTCCGGAGCCGGAAGCCGCCCCTGCCGTGCCGGAAAATCCGCGCCATCCCAAAAAGAAAAAAGCCGGGCCTGCCCTGCGCTGTGTCGGTGTGCGGGGGACTTCCGGGAAAGAATACCGGGCCGATGCCGTGCTGGTGGCCACCGGCGGTGTGAGCTACCCCACCACCGGCTCCACCGGTGACGGCTACCGGCTGGCCCGGCAGGCCGGGCACACCCTTGTGGAGCCGGTGCCCAGTCTGGTCAGTCTGGTCAGCCATGACCCGGACTGCAAAAAGATGATGGGTCTTGCCCTGAAAAATGTGACCCTGACCCTTTTTGAGGACGGCAAGGACATCTTTGAGGAGCAGGGCGAGATGCTGTTTACCCACTTTGGCATCAGCGGCCCGCTGACCCTGAGCGCGTCCAGCCATCTGGGCGATATGAAAAAGCACAAGTACCACGCCGAGATCGACCTGAAGCCCGCCCTGAGCGAGGAGCAGCTCTATGACCGCATCACCCGGGATTTTGCCCTGCTGGCCAACCATGCCGCCCAGGGGGCGCTGGTCAAGCTGCTGCCTGCCAGTATGCAGCCGGTCATGGTGGCACGCTGGGGCATTGACCCTGCCACAAAGGCCAACCAGATCACCCGGGAGCAGAAGCGGGAGCTGGTGCGCCTGATGAAGCACTGGAATGTGCCCATCGATGCCCGGGGCGACCTGGCCCATGCGGTCATCACCTCCGGCGGCGTGTCCGTGCGGGAGGTGGACCCCAGGACCATGCAGAGCAAGAAGGCGCTGGGCCTTTACTTTGCAGGTGAGGTGCTGGATGTGGATGCCTATACCGGCGGCTACAACCTGCAGATCGCTTTCTGTACGGCGCAGAGCTTTGCAAATCACCTCTGAGAGGTTGGACAGAGCAGAGCTTGACAGATGATAAAATACTTATTATATAAATAAAGGAGAATCCCAAATGGTTTCAGTTGCAATCGACGGCCCTGCGGGGGCAGGCAAATCCACCCTGGCGCGGCGGCTGGCCGCAGAGATGGGTTACATCTATGTGGATACCGGTGCCATGTTCCGCACCATCGGCCTGTATGCCCTGCGCAAGGGCGTGGACCCGAAGGACAATGCGGTGGTCAGCACTCTGCTGCCGGAGATCGGCCTGCGGGTGGACTGCATTGACGGGGAGCAGCATATCTATCTGAACGGTGAGGACGTGAGCACCGCCATCCGCACGGAGGAGGCCGGCATGGCCGCCTCTGCCGTGGGTGCCAACCCGGAAGTCCGCGCCTTCCTGCTGGAGCTGCAGCGCGGCATGACCAAGACCCAGAACGTCCTGATGGATGGCCGGGATATCGGCACTGTGGTGCTGCCGGATGCTACTGTCAAGATCTTTCTGACCGCCGCCCCCGAAGCCCGGGCCAGACGGCGCTGGCTGGAATACCAGCAGAAGGGGATGGAGGTCGCCTTTGAGGATGTGCTGGCTGATGTGAAGCAGCGGGACTATCAGGACACCCACCGTGCCGCCGCCCCCCTGAAGCAGGCCGAGGATGCAGTGCTGCTGGATACCTCTGACCTCAACTTTGAGCAGAGCCTTGCGGCGATGAAAAAGATTATTGCAGAAAAGGTTGATTAAATGGTACTATATTACATACTGCTGCCGCTGGCCTGGCTGGTGTTCCACATCGGCTTCCGGGTCCATACCGTTGGCCGCGAAAACCTGCGCAAGGTGCAGACCAAAGGCTGCATCATTGCCCCCAACCACGTTTCAGCCATTGACCCGGTGTTCATCGTCATCAGCCGGTTCTGGGGCAGGCGGATGCTCGTTTTTGCCAAAAAGGAGCTGTTTGAGATCAACGCCCTGCTCACCTGGTTCTTCCGCTGCTGCGGCGCGCTCTGCGTGCGCGGCACCAAGGAGGAGCTGGAGATCATTGACCGGACCGTGGAGGCCTGCCGGGCGGGGGAGACCCTGCTCATCTTCCCGGAGGGCACCCGCGAAAAAGAGGGCAGGCTCCTGCCGCCCAAGAGCGGCCTGTTTGTCATTGCGGCGCAGGCCGGGGTGGATGTGGTGCCGGTGCGCATCCGCTACGATACGCCGGATGGGAAGATGCGGCTGTTCTGCCGGGTGAACGTCATCTACGGCGAGCCGATGCCCGCCGCCCAGTTCGCCATGGAGAGCCGCCGGGATATGAAGGTGCTCCGGGCCAATAAGCAGGCACTGCTGGATGCCTGGGAACAGCTGAAGTGAGAACCTCTCCATCATCTTCGGTGACATCTCCCCTGGTAGGGGAGATGCCGAGCGAATGCGAGGCTGAGAGGTTTAGAGAAGGAGAAACGCTATGGAAATTCGTCTTGCCAAAACCGCCGGCTTCTGCTTTGGCGTGAACCGTGCGGTGGAGCTGACCTACAATCTGCTGAACGAGGGCCATAAGGTGGCAACGCTGGGCCCGCTGATCCATAACCCGCAGGCTGTGGCCGATATGGAAAGGCGCGGTGCGCTGGTGGCCGATACCGTGGACGATATCCCCACCGGGTACGAGGTCATCATCCGCAGCCACGGCGTGCCCCGCACCATCTATGATACTTTGGAGCAGCGCGGCCTTGTTTACCACGATGCCACCTGCCCCTTTGTGAAGAAGATCCAGAGCATTGCCGCCCGGGCCGAGGCCGAGGGCGCGGTGCTTCTGGTGGCCGGTGATGCTGCCCACCCCGAGGTGCAGGGCATCGTGGGCCATACCCGGGGAGAGGTATTTGTGTTCAGCGATCTGGACGAGCTGAAGGCCTGGAAAGGCCCCTCTGACCCCCCAAAGCCCATTTTTGCGGTTGCACAGACCACATTTCAGGTAACAAAATGGCAAGAAAGTT
>OHFY01000375.1_pt1 | contig 22728 bp, 21 predicted proteins | sample 1567681 | NCBI WGS metagenome assembly OHFY01 (sample SAMEA3879512, study PRJEB24766) | human gut metagenome | biome: human-associated habitat; feature: feces | place: USA | collected 1985/1987 | reverse complement strand
TGTAAAAGGCGAGATTTTACAAATAGTTCTGCCTTTTTCAGATCCTTTTTTTGTTAGTAATTGTAGGCTCCCTCATAAGCATTACATCGTTCCTTCCGATGTCCCTGCTCCACACAGGAGCTGCACCGGTCACAAAATTCCTGTTCATAGCAGGTGGAACAGATACACCCCTTACAGGCATCCCGGTTATAAGCCGGAGTGCAGGTAAAAGGAAGAGTATCCTTCGTAGTTTCCGTACTCATAAAGATCACGCTCCTTTTTTCTATATTATAGACCTATCAAAAAAGCGTTTCAATACAAATAATCAGAAAATACAGAGAAATACCTGATAAAAATCGGCACAACGCTTCACATCCAATACAGTAGAATCCAACATCCCTATCCTACCGGGAGGAACTCCACCGTCCGGATGCTCCGCAAGGCAGGTCAGGATCTCCTCCGGCTTGTACAGCGCCTTCCGGTGTTCGGTGCAGCCGTCCGGCAGGTTCTCCAGCAGCCGCCGGGCGCCTAAAATGAGGTCGGCCTGTTGCAGGGCCGCAAGCCCTTCGGCGGTCAGGGAGCCGGACAGCCCGGCCCCCATTCCAATCAGTGTGACCATGCCAGCACCTCCTTGCAGCGGGTCAGGATCTGCTCCGCCGTTTCGCCCTGCTCTGCGGGGCGGCGAAGGACGATGAGCTGTGCGCCGGTGTCCTGCGCGGCCTGTGCCTTCTCGGCAAAGCCGCCCGCTGCACCGCCGTCCTTCGTGACGAGGAAGCGGATGTGGAACTGTTCCAGCAGGGCCCGATTCAGCGCATAGGAGAAGGGGCCCTGCATCGCGATGATGTTTTTGTGGGGGATGTGCGCGGCCTCGCAGGCTGCGATGCCCTCCGGGGTGGGCAGCACACGGGGAAACAGGCGGGCAGGCTCGATGCCGGAAAAGGCCGCGAGCTCCTTGGCCCCGGTGGCCAGCAGGAGATTGCCGCAGGTGTTTGCAAGAAACTCTGCTGCGTGTGCGGCCGACTGAAATACCATGCTCCCCGCCGGAAGCGGGCTTTCGGCCCGGAGCAGGCGGTGGTACTCGATGCAGGCGGTTTTACACGCAGACCGGATATTTTTGGTGGCGTCCACCGCATAGGGATGGGTGGCGTCCACGCAGAGGGCGGCCCCCTGCAGCAGGGTGGTCATTTCCTCCGGCGTCAGCCGCCCGCAGTGGACGGTGACACCCTGCAAACGGCCCTGCTCTTCGGCTCCCAGCGGGGTCGCTACGCTGACAAGGACTTCGGCCCCCTGCGCGGCCAGCTGGCGGGAGAACAGACGGCCCTCGGTGGTGCCGCTGAACACGACGATCTTCATGCGCGATACCCCCTCGGTGTGACCATCTTTCCGCCCAGCTGCCGGGTGGCGGCGTTGCCGATGAAGACGGTAGTGAACATATCCACCGGGGCGGTTTCCAGTTCCGCCAGGGTCAGGATGCGGTGGGCCTGCCCCTCGCGCCCAATGTTCCGCACCAGCCCGCAGACAGTCTGCGGCGGTTTGCCGTGGTCCAGCAGGATGCGGACGGCTCTGGCCAGATAGTCCGGCCTGCCCTTGGAGGAGGGGTTGTACAGTGCGACGCAGAAATCGCCCATCGCTGCTGCCGCCAGCCGCCGCTCGATGACGGCCCAGGGGGTCAGCCGGTCCGACAGGGAGATGACGCAGAAATCGTGGGCCAGCGGGGCACCCAGCACGGCCCCGCCGCTGAGAGCCGCCGTCAGGCCGGGCACCACCTCCACGGCGACCTCCGGGAACTGCTCAGCCAGCTCTAGCAGGGGGCTGGCCATGCCGTAGACCCCGGCGTCGCCGGAGCAGACCAGCGCGACGACTTTGCCGTGCCGGGCCGTTTCCAGCGCCCAGCGGCAGCGGTCGATCTCCTTGGTCATGCCGGTGGAATAATAGAGCTTGTCCGGGAAGTAGGGGCGCACCAGATCCAGATAGACCGTATAGCCGCACAGCACCTCGGCTTGCGTTAAGGCGCTCTGCGCCTGTGCGGTCAGAAACTGCGGGCCGCCGGGGCCAAGCCCGACCACAAAAACGGTGTTCGTCATGAAGAAACCCTCCAATCTGGGGCAAAGGGGGAAAGGGCCAGCGCAAAGGTCACGCCGCCGCCCGCCTGTTTGGGGATGCGGATGCTCCCGCCGGACGCCAAAACGGCTGCCCGCTCGCAGACATTGTCCACACCGGTGACGTTCCGGACAAAGGCAGAAGTGGTAAAGCTGCCGGGGGCGGTCTGCAGCGCTTCGGCAGAGAAGAATGAGAGGCCCCACCGGTGCGCCGCGCAGAACGCAAGAAGCCCGGCCTCGTTCTGTTTCAGGTCGATGCTGGCGGCGGCTGCGATGCACTGCGGGGCCAGTGTGTGGGCGGCACAGAAGGCGGAAAAGGCGGCTTCCAACTGCTCTGCCGTCGTCCCGCGCCGGCACCCGATGCCCAGCACCCCGATGCGCGGGGCCAGATGCAGGGCATTTCCGGCGGGGGAGAGGGTCAGGGCAAAGTCGGCAGCTTCCGGCGCTGGTGCTGCGCGCACCCCGGCCGGGGCCGGGCCTGCGATGGAAAACTCCGACCAGAATAAGACCGGCTCCCCTGCCAGCAGTTTCCCGCTGACGGTCTTGATGCGTTCGGGTTCCAGCACCCGGCAGTTTTGATGCCTTGCCCACTCGTCCACGGCAAAGAGGCCGTGGGCATCGGTGGCCGTGGTGATGACCGGGACGGCCCCGCAGAGGGCGGCGATGGCTCGCGCCAGATCGTTGGCACCGCCCAGATGGCCGGACAACAGCGGCACCGCAAAGTGTCCGCATTCGTCCACGACCACGACCGCCGGGTCACTGGCCTTGCTGCGGCAAAACGGCGCAATGGCTCGCACCGCAATGCCCACGGCCCCCACAAAGATCAGGGCCTCGTTTTGGGCAAACGCGGCGGCGGTCCACTCCGCCAGCGAAGGCCCGCCGTGCCCGCAGCGGGTCACAGGGCCGGGCAGCGCGCGCGCCAGTGTTTCTGCCAGCGCCAGCCCGGTCTCGGTAAAGGCAGCATAGGCGCGGCTCATGCGTTGGCTCCTTTGCGGAATTCGGTCGTAAAGGCGGGGTCGTAGAGTCGACTGCGCTCATACCGGGTGCCGAGGAAGTCGCCCACCACGATGAGCGCGGTCTTGGTGATGCCCGCCGCATGGACGCTTTCGGCCAGCGTTCCCACGCTGCACCGCACGATCTTTTCTTCCGGCCAGGTGGCTTTGTAGACCACGGCGGCAGGCGTTCCGGGGGTGTAGGCCCCTTGCAGCAGAGCTTCCTGCACCTTGTCAACGAGGCCGATGGAGAGGAAGATGACCATCGTGGCCCCGTGGGAAGCAAGGCGGGCCAGCGTTTCCCGTTCGGGCACCGGGGTGCGGCCCTCCATCCGGGTGATGATGACCGTCTGGCTGACGGTAGGCAGGGTGTACTCAGCGTTCAGCGCGGCTGCCGCGCCGCAGAAGCTGGAAACGCCGGGCGTGTCATCGTAGGCGATCCCGTCGGCGTCCAGCGCATCCATCTGCTCCCGGATGGCCCCGAACAGGCAGGGGTCGCCGGTGTGGAGCCGCACGGTGGTCTTGCCGGCGGCTTCCATCTGCCGCAGCACGCCGAGCACCTGCTCCAGCGTCATCTCGGCGCTGTTGTAGATGGCGCAGCCCGGCTTTGCCAGCCCCAGCAGGGCCGGGTTAACAAGGCTGCCTGCATAAATGATGCAGTCGGCCCCCTGCAACAGGGCCGCGCCGCGCTGGGTGATGAGGTCCGGTGCGCCGGGTCCGGCACCAACAAAATGTACCATATTATCGCTCCTTCCAGTCGTTCAGGATCTGTGCCGCCGTTGCGGTCTGGCCCAGCGGGCCATGCTGGTTTGAAAAGAGGATGGCACCCACCCGGAACGCCCCGGCGGCGCGGCGTTCCAGATGGAGCTGCACCGCCGCCAGCAGGCTTTCCAGCACCGGGGCGCGGAGGCCTGCCGCATCCAGAAGGTCGAGGCAGGCGTCGGTGGTGGCGGCTTCGAACAGGGCGCGGCAGGTCTCCCGGCTGGCCCCGCAGAGGGCGGCGTGGGTGCAGAACAGCTCGGTGCGGCAGTCCGCCGTGTGGGAGTGGGTGTTCATGATGCCGCCCGCCAGCTTGCAGAGCTTGCCCACATGACCCACGAGCAGCACGTCCTCAAACCCGGCAGAAGCGGCCATATCCAGCGTGTCGCCGATGAAATTGGAGGTCTTGACGACCGGGATGGAAGCGAACTCCGGGTAGGCCGTGCCAAGGTAGTCCAGCCCATAGTTGCCGGGGGCCAGGATGAGCCGCCGTGGCCCGGCAGCGGTTTGGACGCGCAGCGCCGCCTGGTTCATCTCCAGCTGGATGGTGTCCAGAATGGCCTGCTGGCTCATGGGCTCCACGATGCCGCTGGTGCCGAGGATGGACAGCCCGCCCGCGACCCCGATGTGGGGGTTGAAGGTGCGCCGGGCCACCTCTTCGCCGCCCGGAATGGAGAGGGTCACGGCAAAGCCGCCGGTGTAGCATGCCGTCTCGGCCTCCCGCTGCAGGGCCTCGGCGATCATCCGGCGGGGGACGTGGTTGATGGCGGCTTCGCCTACGGGCTGGTCCAGCCCCGGCCGGGTCACCCGGCCTACGCCCGGCCCGCCCGCGATGCGGACTTCAGTGGTGCCGGGCAGCAGCTCCACCGTGGCGACGATGGGCAGGCCGGTGGTCACATCCACATCGTCGCCGCCGTCCTTTTCGATGGCGCATTCGGCCCCCGGCCCGGTGCGGCGGCAGAACAGCGGGGCTACCTCCACGACGATGCCCTTCGGTGTGCGCAGCGCCACCGTCTCCGGGGCCTTTCCGGTCAGCAGCAGCCGGGCCGCACCCGCCGCGCCCAGCGCTGCACAGGTGCCGGTGGTGTAGCCGCAGCGCAGCAGTTTCTGCCCGCTGCGGACGTAGTGCTCGAATCGGGGTTTCGCAGGTTTCGGGGGGCCGAACAGCGTTTCGTACTGCTCCCGGCTCAGGCGGTAGAGGGTCTGGATGTTCTCCGGCGCAAAAGCCTCCTGGGGCGTCAGAACGCCGGAGACGCCCTGCGGGGAGACGCAGACCACGGCGTCCGCGATCTTCTGCGCCATGTCCAGCTCGTGCAGGCTGACGATCACGGCCAGCCCCCGCTCATGGGCCAGTTTCTGCAGGATGGTCAGCAGCTCGATCTTTCCCTTGACATCTAGAAAAGAGGTCGGCTCGTCCAGCAGCAGAACTCCGGGCTGCTGGCAGATGGCACGGGCCAGCAGAACGCGCTGGCGCTGGCCGTCGCTGATGCAGTTGAAATCCCGGCCCGCCAGAGGGGAAGCCCCCACCAGTTCCAGCGCGTCCCGCACGGCCTGCCGGTCGGCATCGGACAGGATGCCCAGCCGCCCGGTATAAGGGATGCGCCCGGCGGCGGCAAACTCAAAGCAGGAAGTCAGCTCGGTGCGGCGGGTATGGGGCAGCATCAGGGCCAGCTTCCGGGCCCGGGCTGTGCCGGTGTAATCGGTCAGGCTGCGGCCATCCAGCAGGACAGCCCCGCCCAGGGGGGCCAGCTGGCCCGCCAGCGTTTTGAGCAGAGTGGATTTGCCCGCGCCGTTTGGCCCGATGAGGGCCAGGATCTGCCCCGGCACCGCCCCCAGCGTGATGCCGGAAGCAAGGGGCGCGCTGCCATAGCCGATGGCCAGCTCTTTCGTTTCACAGCGGTATTTCATCGCACACCCTCCTGACCCCGGCGCACCAGCAGCCAGATGACCACCGGTGCACCAAATACTGCCGTTACGGCGCTGATCGAAAGCTCGGTGGGGGCAAACATGCTGCGGGCGATGAGGTCGCACAGCAGGCAGAAGGCCGCCCCGCCCAGGCAGCACCCGGGCAGCACCACCAGCGGCTTTGCGCTGCCGAACAGCTGCTTGACCAGATGGGGCACCGCAATGCCCACAAAGGAGATGGGCCCCGCAAAGGCCGTGACACAGGCGGCCAGCAGGCTGGAAAGCAGCACCAGCAGCCGGGAAAAGGCTCTGACATTGATGCCCACGCTCCGGGCGTAGGCCTCCCCCATCTGGTAGGCGGCCATGGGCTTGGAAAGGCAGAATGCTGCCGCCAGAGCGGGCAGCACCACCAGCGCCGCCGCCCGCACATTGCCCCAGGTCATGCCGGAAAAGCTGCCCTGAGACCAGTTGTGGAGGTTGACGATGTTGCTGTCCTGGGCAAAGGCCACCACAAACTCCGTAACGGCCGAACAGATGTAGCCGATCATTACGCCGCAGATGACAAGGATGCTCATCCGCTGCACCCGCCGGGAGACCGCCAGCACAAAGGCCATGGAGGCCATGGCCCCCGCAAAGGCGGCAGTGATCAGGGTAAGGGAGCTGGTGAGCAGGCCATGGTTCAGAAAAGCCACCATGACCAGTGCCACGGCCAGCTTGGCCCCGCTGGAAATGCCCATGACAAAGGGGCCTGCAATGGGGTTGGCAAAAAAGGTCTGCAGCAGGTAGCCCGCCGCCGAGAGCGCCGCCCCCAGCAGCACCACCATCACGGCCCGGGGCAGGCGCAGCTGGGTGATGATGCCCACGCTCAAAGCGTCCTGCCCGCGGCCGGTCAGGGCCGCCAGCACTGCCCCCGGTGTCAGGGACACACTGCCCCAGAACAGGTTGGCGGCAAACAGCACCGCCAGCAGCAGGGCAAGGATGCCGTAAGAAAGGATCAGGCGCTTTTTGCTGGTCATAGGTTACTCTACTTTCCTCAGAAATTGCAGGTCGGCGGGGTCGTTCTCCGTAAAGACACGGTGCAGGTCGAGCACAAAATCCACCAGCGCCGTACTCTGCTGGAAAAAGCTCTGGGTGGTGCACCAGACACTGCCGCTCTGCACGGCCTTGAACTCGGCCAGCAGGGGGCATTTTGCCACCAGTTCCTCCGTGGTGTGCACCACGCCCTCAATGGTGCTGTTGTAAAGGAGCACATCCGCATCCTTTGCACCGGCATAAAAATCCTCCAGCGGCAGGTTCATGGTGGAAAGGTTGTTGCCGTTGTCGGTCAGGTCCGCAAAAACATAATCACCGCCCGCCATCTCGATCATCTGGGCCACATAGTCGCCGCCCTTGCGCACATTGGCAAGGTTGTTGGCTGTAATGGAGAAAAAGGCACAGCGCTTGCCGGTGGAAGCCTGCCCGGCCAGCGGTGCAAGGCGCTCCACCTGCCGGGCAAACTCCTGTTCCGCCAGCTCCTCTTTCCCCAGCAGGATGCCCCAGAACTTGAGCCATTCCAGCCGGGCCAGCGGGCCGCTCTCATAGCTGGAGCGCTCCACCAGCACCGGAATGCCGAACCGTTCCAGCTGCTCCTTGACCTCCGGGGTGTGGTAGATCATGGTGTTCTCGATGGCAAGGCCGCAGTTGGCCGCAAGGATCTTTTCATAGTCCGGGGCGCTGTACTTGCCCGCATAGGCAATGCGCCCGGCCTCCATGGCGGCTCTGGCCTCATCCAGATACCAGCCCTCCGCCTGGGTGCCGGAAAGGGTCACGCTGTCCAGCCCATCCAGCGCGAGGAACAGGTCCATCACCGAGGTGGAGACAAGGTAGATGTTCCGGATGGGCTGACGCAGCACCGTCACGCTCTCGGGCAGGCCTTCCACCGCAGCGGCATCCTCCGGGGTCACAAGGAACTGCTCCCCCGATTCGGTCAGGGTCAGCATGGTATAGCCGCCCTCATAGCAGTCGGCAGTAAACTGTGTGGCGTAATCCAGCGGGCAGGCATGGTCAAAGACCAGTTCTTCTGTGCTGGCGGGAGCCGTTTCGGAGGCGGCGCAACCCGACAGGGCCAGTACTGTAACAGGCAGAACGCGCAGGAATTGTTGTCTCGTTAGTTTCATCAGTTCAGCGCAAAGGTCAGCGTATACTCAATCTCATGGGGGGTGCTCATGGCTACGGTATCGGCAGTGACAGCCAGCGGGGTGCCCAGTGCAGAAACAGGGATCTCAAAGGTGGAGTTGCCCTCGGTGTTGGTGGGCAGATACTTCTCGCCATCCACGATCATGTAATCATAATTGGGGCTGCTCCACAGGATGACAGCGGTCATTTTGCCGTCCGCCACGGTCAGGGCGGCAGGGCTTTCCACGGTGGCACGGCCAGAGCCGCCCTCCAGGGTCACATTCACGCTGTATTCACCGTCCGCAGGAGTCTCGGCGGCTTCTTCCGTCTTGGGCTGTGCATTGCGGATGCTCACGGTGTGGTCATACCACTTGCCCTTGGTCCCGAGGAGTGCCAGCTGGAAGTCCTGGTCCACAGCGGCCACGGGGATATCATAGCCGTAGACCTCCTCCGAGGTGCCATCAGAGTAAGTGACGGTGTCGGTGGTAGGCAGCAGCCAATCTGCCTTGTTGGCCTCGGCATCGGCGGCCATGCCAACGTACAGGTTGACGATCTTCTTGGAGGCCAGACTGACGTGGAAGGTCATCTGCCCGTTCTCCACGGTCAGGGTGCCCATGCCATTGCAGGCTTCATTGGCGTGGAACATGCCGCTGTCGGTGTCGAACTCAGCCGTGTACACGCCGTCCGGCAGGGCAGCTTCGGCAGGCTCGGATGCGGCAGCGCTCACGGCAGAAGCGGCTTCCGAGCTGGCGGCAGAGGAAGCAGCGGAAGAAGCCCCGCCGCAGCCGGTGAGGACGGCGGCCAGCATCAGAGAAGCAACGGACAGGGAAACAAACTGTTTGCAGTGCATAAACGAAATACCTCAAAAATTCAGAATTTGAAATGGGAGTGTTTCTCCTCATGCGGGGAAACTCTCCATAAAAAATGCCCGAAAAGATTTCTCCCTTCGGGCATTGGAATGCGGAATATTAGCCGTTCAGGGAATCAATGGCGGCTTTGGTGTGCTCAATGTAGCGCTGCTGGATGTCCTCGATCTCACCCAGACCGGCGATCTGGCACTCCACGGACGCGAAGTCACCGGAGGCCTGGAACTGGCTCAGCCAGGAATCGTCATCCGCACCGGCCATATCGTTGTTGGCGTGGTCACCGGCAACGACCATCAGGGGGCGCAGGATGACCTTGGTGTAACCGGCGGCCTTGACAGCCTCGATGACGTTCTCGCAGGCGGTCTCCTCGGGCTCACCCTCCACTGTGCCGATGAACACGTTGCTGTAGCCCAGGGTCTGCATGGCGGTCTGCATCTGGCTGTAGCTCACCTTTGCGGTGTGGGAGGTGCCGTGGCCCATAAAGACGAAGGCGACCTTCTCCTCAGCGGCGGCCTCCAGGCTGTCGAAACCGGCATCCTTCACAGCGGCAGCGGTAACGGCCTTGGCAACAGCTTCCTTGTCGGCGTTGATGACGGCAGCGTCGGCACCAACCTCGCCCAGCAGGGGTTCGGCAACGGCGACACTCTCAAACTTGTCCTTGTACTCGTCGATCATCTCCATCATCTCGTCGTACTCTGCACCGTGCATCAGGTGGGTGGGCTGGACGACCAGGTTCTTCACGCCGTTGGCCACAGCGCGGTCCAGAGCCTGCTGCATGTTGTCGATCTTCTCGCCGTCGCGGGCCTGAACATGGTTGATGATGATCTGTGCGGTGAAGGCGCGGCGGACAGACCAATCGGGATAAGCAGCCTGCAGCGCATCCTCGATGCCCTTGATATCCTTCACTCGGCTGTCGTTGAAGGAAGTACCGAAGGAGACCACCAGCAGCTCATTCTCGCCGATGTCGTCCTGATTGCGGCTGTCGTCCTTGGAAGCATCGCCGGTGTCGCGGCCAAAGTAGTCAGGGTCAGCCTCTTCGCCCTCGACCAGCTCCTTCTGGGCATCGGTCAGGGCATCCCATGCGGCCTTGGCGGCCTCACACTGGGCATCGGTGTCATCGGTGCGCTCCTGCACATAGATGGCATCGATCAGGTCTGCAACGTTCTTTGCGGCCAATTCGTCAGCCTCCTCGCCGGAAACCTCGCTGCTGGCAGCAGATCCTGCCGTGCTGGAAGCAGTGGTGCTGCTTGCGGCACCGCCGCAGCCGGTCAGTACACCGGCGCAGAGGGCCAGAGCGGTCAGAGCGGCCGCTGCTTTGTGGATGGTGCGTTTTCTCATTTTTGTTCGTTCCTTTCCTGTTTTTGAACATGATTTTTGCTGAACAGAAGGTACAGGAAAGAGTGCCCGGCAAAACAAAAGGGGCCTTTCTGCTTGCGGGACGGCAAAGCAAAAAGGCCCTTTTCAGTTTTTTCAGGCTTTTTGGGTACAACCAATTCCTCGTGATCTGGGGCTTGCGCCCCCGTACCAACAGCGGGCAGGTTTCCTGACTGAAAGCTCAACATCCACCGCCGCCTTCCCGGAACATGGGTTCCAGTGACCGGTGCAGCACACCCTGGCGGTAAACTCCCTTATCACAGTGACGAGATCGTGCGGGATTTGCACCCGCTTCCCTTTTAACGTGCCTGCCCCCGGCCAGAGCCGCGGGCGGTACGCACCTGCTGTTTTCTATTCAGTTCGCTGTTCAGTATAACATACTCAACGGAGGAATGCAATCACCACTCCGGGGAAACTTCCGGGCTCACAGGCGGTGTTTTTCCCCGATCAGGGCCACCGCCACATCGTTGACATTGGTGCCCGTTGCCCCGGTGATGATCAGGCCATCCACTGCTTTCAGGGCGTGGTAGGAATCGTTGTTCTGCAAAGCAGCGTATCCGCTCCAGCCCCCGGCCTCCAGCGCGGCAAGGGTATCCCCATCCACATAGCCGCCGGCGGCATCGGTGGGGCCGTCTGTGCCATCGCTGCCCACAGAGAACACCGCCGCGTTCAGCCCGGCAATGGCAGGCGCAGCCGCAAGGGCCAGCTCCTGATTTCTTCCGCCAAGCCCTTTTCCGGTCAGGTGAACGATGGTCTCGCCGCCCGCGATGTAGGCCAGCTTTTTCCCCTGCCCTGCCTGGGTGCGGACAATGGAGCCAAGAAAGCTGCCTGCTTCCCGTGCTTCGCAGCAGAGTTGGTCGGTCAGGAGAACCGGTTCATATCCCAGATTCCGGCAGGCGCTGGCCGCGGCACGGCAAAGCTCCCGCACGCTGCCGGTGATCCGGGTGGTCACATTGTCCAGCGTTTTGGGCGTTTCCTGCGCCAGCAGGGCCCGGGCCTGTGCTGAGAGTGCCAGATGATACTTTTCGGCAACGGCAAGCGCCTGGGCGCAGGTGGAGGTATCCGGCACCGCCGGGCCGCTGGCGATCATATCCAGCGGGTCCTCCAGAATGTCGCTCAGCACGATGCTGAACACCTGCGCAGGGGCACAGCGCTGCGCGAACCGCCCGCCCTTCACACCGGAAAGCCGCTTGCGGATGGTATTCATCTCCACAATGTCGGCCCCGCTGGCCAGCAGCTGGCTCGTGATGTCCTGCAGCTCTGCCCCAGGAACGAGCGGCTGCTCGAACAGCGCACTGCCGCCGCCGGAAAGCAGGAACAGCACCGTATCCCCGGCGGTCAGCCCCTGCACCAGCTCCAGCGCCTTTTGGGTAGCCGCAAAACCGTTTGCATCCGGCACCGGGTGGCCCGCCTCATAGCAGGTCACCCCGGGGATCTCACCTTTCACATGGCCGTACTTGGTCACGACCACGCCGCCATCCACCCGGCCCAGCGTTTCAACCGCCGCGTGTGCCATCTGCCAGGCCGCCTTGCCCGCCGCCACCAGAAGCACCCGGCCCTTCCCGGGCCGGAGATCCCGCAGCGCACGGCGCACCGCCTCATCTGGCAGAACAGCGTTCAGGCTGGAACGAAGGATCACATCCGCATCCCGGCGCAGTGCAGCATTCATAGACTCGCCCTCCTTGCAGCGGTGCCCGCCCCTCCGGGACAGCGCACCAGAAACAGCCGAATAAAAAATCAAGACCGACAATCTCTTTTGAAATCGTCGGTCTTGTTTCAATCCGAGTGGCGAGAATCGAACTCACGGCCTCTTGAACCCCATTCAAGCGCGCTACCAAAACTGCGCTACACCCGGACATCTGATCGAGCTTGTCGCTCACAGCTCAATCAGTATACCCGAAGAATGGTGTTTTGTCAAGCACTATTTTCAAATTTCTTCTTCATTTTCGGCAATGGCCGTTGTGCTGCCCACCGGCTGCGGAAACTCCACCGTAGCCAGCGCCACAGCGAACACGCTCTGCGCACCGGCATCCAGCAGAGCCTGCGCGCAGGCCGAGGCCGTGGCTCCGGTGGTCAGGACATCGTCCACCAGCAGGATGCGCTTTCCCTCCACAGCCTCCGGCCGTGCTACCCGGAAGGCACCCGCCACATTGGCCAACCGCTCGTCAAGGGAAAGTCCCTCCTGCCGCCGGGTGGAGCGGGCACGGGTCAGCGCGTCCGTGACCACCGGCACGCCCACCGCCCGGGCAAGGGGCTGTGCCATCCGCTCCGGCACATTGTAGCCGCGCTTTTTGCTGGAGGCCGGTACCGGAAGGATGCAGTCGTAACCCCGGTCAAGGCCCGGTACCGGTTCGGGCAGGGGCTCAGAGCCGCACATTCTGATCTCGCTGCCAAAGAGCAGGCGGGCCATCTCCACGCCCAGCTCCACAGCTGCCCAGGGCGCGCCCTGATATTTCGCCCGCAGCACCGCGCGGCGGACAAGGCCGGTGTATCGGTAGGGCGCGGCTGCCCCATCCAGCCGCCCCAGGTAGTGCTCGGAGCCGCGCAGCCGCATGGAGGGTGCACGGCGCAGCTCTGCCAGCCCATCGGCGCAGTCCGGGCAGGCAGGCTGGTTCCCCAGCACCCGGTCACAAAAAGGGCAGCGGCGCGGGTAAAGCACCCAGCGCAGCTGCCGCAGTGTGCGGCTCAGGCCGCTGTAATAAAGCATCAGTCGTTCTTGACCGCAATGATGACGCGGACCTTTTTTCCGGCAGCGCAGCCGAAATTATCGTACCAGCCGGTCAGCTGGTAGCCGTCCGCATCCACCTGAGCCAGCTTGGTGGGGTAATACTGGCCCTTGTACCACAGGTAGACCTGCACATTGTCTGCCATCTCGTAGCGTTCATTGCCCGAGAGCACCGAGGCCGCGCCGACCTTGTCGATCTTCAGGGGCATCAGCTGCATCATGGCCTTGACAGAGCCGGTGGTCTCCTGCCGCACGGCAATGCCGCCCGCCAGCACCGGATACTTGATGGCCGTGGTGTAGCTGGCCACCGCGCCGTTGACGTAGCAGATATAGGTCGCCCCGCCGCCGATGTAATTGAAGATCTGCTTGAAGGGGGTGCCCGTGATCTCCGCGATCTGCTGGAAGCCAATGCTCATCAGGGAGCCGGTGTTGCTGGTCAGCTTCTGCCAGGCCGTGCTCAGGATATCGCCCGAGACGATGCCCCACAGGATCTCGCTGGTGGTGGGCACCAGCAGGTTGGACAGGCGGTCTACCGCCGTGGCACCGGTCACAGTGGTGGTGGTATCCGAGGTGGAGCCGGAGCCGTCGGTGCCGCCCGTGGCCGCTCCGGTGGTGGTGCCTGTCGTGGTCGTGGTGCCGGAAGCGGAATCTCCCGCCGCAATGCCGGTGACGAGGCTCTTCAGGTCAGAATAATTCATGGCCAGATTTTTCACATCGTCCAGCACGCCGTAGCTCCACAGGTCGCCGGTCACATCGTTCAGGATGAGCCGGTCGATCTGTCCGGCATCGTTGACGGTATAGTAGCGGACATCGAGGTCACTCAGTGTTACCCCCGATAGGCGGCTGGGACGAACCGTCCCAGCCACACCCTCCGAAGTTGTATCCAGAATCTCTACATCGTCGGCCAGGGCGGCTGCGCCCAGAGCAGTGGCGTTGGCATTGATGGTGCCGTTGACACAGCGGTCCTCGATGTGCTCCACGCTCTCACCCTCCGGGGTGACCTTGATCTCTACCAGCCACCCCTGCGGAAAGTTCAGGCTCTTGTCCACGTTCACGGTGCGGGCAATGCCGTCGGTACACATGACGGAGACTTTCTGCAGAACATCCGCGCCGTTCTCTTCCACCAGACTGCGGGTGGCGGTCTGCACGACACCGTAAAACACACTGTCGGCTTCCTCGCCGGTCACGATCCCGGCAGCCTCATTGTTCATGCCCAGCAGCAGGGTGACGACCTCGCCCACGCCGCCGCCGTTGAGGGAGGACACCTGGGAGGCCACCGCAGAGGAACCCAGCGTATAGCTGGTGCCTGCCACCGTTACACTGGTGGGGGCGCTGGCACTGGGCGAAACTGCCGTGATGCGGCCAGCGGCGCGGCGGGTGTAGACCCACAATGTCTGTAAACTCTCGCTGTAATAATACACATCGTATTTGTTCAGTTCCGCAGATTCCGACGCTTTATCGTTGCGGTAGACCATCTTGGGAACAAAGGGCAGCTGGACCGTATCGCCCGCTACAAAGGGGCCCTTCAGGCTCTTGAGCATGACGCTGGAGGTATCCACCTGACCGTTGGAGACCGTGAAGCCCAGGCTGCTGCCGTAGGCACTGCCGCTGGCGGCGTTGGCTGTCAGGGCGTTGTAGAACAGCAGGGCGCACTCCTCGTAGTTGAGCACCTCGCCCTGGCTGCGGTCCACCTGATTGCGCAGGCCCAGCTCACTGGCCTTGTTCAGCTGTGCGTTGGGGAAAGAGCCGCTCAGGTCGGTCATCTTATAGCCCATCAGCTTGAGGATGGCCGTAACCGTCTCCTCCAGTGTCACGGCGTTGTCGGGCCGGAAAGAGCCGTCGGTGTAGCCGTTCATCCAGCCATTCTGCACCGCAATGCGGACATAGGGTGCATAGGGCGAAGTGCCGGGCAGGTCGGTGAACAGGGTGCCCACCGTGCCCTGAGAGCCCACGCTCTCGCGGTAGGTGGAGTAGGACACCAGCATCCGGGCCAGTGCACCGCGGGTGACCACAGCGTTCAGAGCAGCCTGCTGGCTGCTGTCCATCGCGTTCAGCGTGACGGACAGCTGGACCGCCGTGTTGGCGTTGCCTGCTGCCGATGCCGGCAGCACCAGCATCGACACGGCAATGCTTACCGCCAGCAGAAATGCAAGGATTCGCTTTTTCATGGAAAATCCTCCTTAAAATAGTTTCTAATGTATTCCGGGTTGCGGCTCCCAGCATCTGCTTCGTGCAAAGCCTTGCACTTGCATCCTGCTGGCCGCGGCCCCAACAACTCCTCCCTTCATCCGCCACTGGCGGCGGTCGTCGTTGTTGCCCCTATTAGGGGAGCTCCGCAAGGCGCTGGCAAAGCCAGACCGAAGCGGTAAGAGGTTTAATCATATCTCAGCGCTTCAATGGGGTTGAGCCTTGCGGCGCGCTTGGCGGGCAGGTAGCCGAACAGCACACCGATGCCCACCGAGATGCCAAAGGCCACCACGACGGAGTTGAACGAGGGGCTGACGGTCACATCAATGTCGCTGGAGATCATGGGCAGGATGCGGTTTGCCGCCATGGACACGATATAGCCAAGGACGATGCCCAGCACGCCGCCCAGTGCGGAGGTGGTGGCAGCTTCCACCACGAACTGCGACAGGATCACCCGCTCCTTGGCACCCAGTGCCTTGCGGATGCCGATCTCCCGGGTGCGCTCGGTCACCGACACCAGCATGATGTTCATAATGCCGATGCCGCCCACCAGCAGCGAGATGCTGGCAATGCCGGTAAGGATGATGATGACCATGTTGATCATCTCGTTCATCTCTTCCAGCCACTCGCTGGCGCTGTAGATGTAGTAAGCGTTGTCGCTCTTGAGCAGGTCGTACAGACCGCTTTCCACCACCGCCTTGGCCTCGTTGGCCCGGCTCTCGTCCTTCATAATCGCAACAAAATTCTTGGCGCTGGACTGGTTGGAGAGCCGCATGGCCGTGGTGTAGGGCAGATAGATGCAGTCATCGTCGGAGCCCTGCTGCATGTTCTTGTCCGTCACCTTGGCGTTCAGCACGCCCACGATCCGGAACTTGTAGGCCCCCAGCTTGATGGTCTGGCCCACCGCGTTGCCGCCGTAGGCCGCCCGGTTGAGGTAATCACCAATGATGCAGACCTGCTTGTTGTCCTTGATGTCCATGTACTGCAGGCCGCGCCCCTGGGCGAGGGTATAGTTTTTCATCTCAGTGTAGTGCTCGTCCACACCGTAAACGCTGGTGCCGTAGCGGTAGGTCGTGGTGCCCACCTTGGGGGTGTTGTTGCTGAAATCGATCTGGGGCGAGACTGCGGAGATGAGCTCCTTGTTCTTATCCGCGATCTTATACACATCCTCCACCGAGGCGGTGCGGGAGCCGTAGCCCCAGACCTGAATGGACAGGGCATTCGTGCCCAGCGCCGAAAAGCTGTCCCTCATGCTCTGGGTCATGCCGTTGCCCAGACCCACGATGACGATGACCGCCATGACACCGATGATGATGCCCAGCATGGTCAGGAAGGTGCGGAGCTTGTTGCTCCACACGTTCTGGAGGGCCTGACGGAAGGTCTCAATGATCATTTGTTCCCCTCCTGTTCTGCCGGTTCAAAGTTCAGCGTCGGCTGGACGATGGCTTCCGGCGCGCGGGAGTCGCCATCGTAGACCACCTGACCATCCTCCAGCCGGATGATGCGGTCGGCCTGCACGGCAATGGAGTTGTCATGGGTGATGAGCACCACCGTATGGCCCTGCCCATGCAGGTCCTGCAGCATTCCCAGCACCTCGCGGCCGGTGTGGCTGTCCAGCGCGCCGGTGGGCTCATCTGCCAGAATAATCGCCGGGTTGCGCACCAGCGCCCGCGCGATGGATACGCGCTGCTGCTGGCCGCCCGAAAGCTGGTTGGGCTTGTTTTTCAGCTTATCGCCCAGCCCCACCTGCTCCAGCACCTCGCGGGCCCGACGGTGGCGCTCGGCGCGGGGGATGCCCGCATAGACCAGCGGCACCTCCACGTTTTCCAGTAAGTTTAATTTGGGCAGAAGATTATACTGCTGGAAGATGAACCCCAGCATCTCGTTGCGGATGGAGGCCAACTCGTTCCGGCTCATCTTGCCCACATCCCGGCCGTTCAGCCGGTAGGTGCCCGCCGTGGGCACATCCAGACAGCCGATGATGTTCATGCAGGTGGACTTGCCGGAGCCGGACTGGCCCACAATGGCAACAAACTCGCCTTTTTCTATTTTCATGGTGATGTGATCGGCAGCTTTTACCGTGGTGTCGCCCATCTGGTAATACTTGCAGACCGCATCAAATTCGATCAGAGCGCTCATTCCATCCTCCCATCAGAAGATCATCATGCTGCTGCCATCGTCATAGTAGCTGTCGCTGCTGACCGAGTTGGGGTCGTAACCAATGGTGTCCCCCTCCTGGATACCGCTGACGATCTGGGTGTAATCATCATCGCTGACACCGGTCTTGACGGCCACATAGACAAAGCCCTCGGGTGCCTCCATGGTGGTATCCGCCTTGGAAGCGCTGGGGGAATCCTGGGTCACCAGCACATAGCCGCCCCGGACGATGGCCGCATTGGGCACGGTCAGGGCATTGGCAGCCTCAGCCACCACGATCTCAGCGTTGGCGTTCATGCCGGGGCGCAGGCCGTCGGTCTCGTCAATGCGGATGGTCACCGGGTAGGTGGTGGTACCGCCGTTGGAAGCGCCCTTCATGGAGACGCGGGTCACAGTGCCCACATAGTTCTTATCCTGCACGGCATCGGCTGTGATCTGCACTTTCTGGCCCACAGACAGGGAGCTGATCTGCAGTTCGTCCACGTTGATGACCATTTCCAGATAGCTCAGGTCGTAGATGACGCAGAGGGTATCGCCGGATTTGACCGCATCGCCCACCTTGGCATCCTTTTCAATGATGGTTCCGCTGATGGGAGAGGTGACGGTATAGTTGGCCATGGTATCCTGCAGGTTCTGCAGGGAGATCTCAGCGCTGCGCAGGGTCTCAGAGGCAGACTGGATGCTCTCGGTCAGGTCATCGCCGCTCAGCTCGATCAGGATATCGTTCTCGGCAACGGTCTGGCCCTCCTGCACATGGATGGAGGTCACAGTGCCTGCAGCCTGTGCGGTCAGGGTACGCTCCGCCTGATAGCCAAAGGTGGCAGAACCGATGGAGCTGACCCCGTTGATGGAGGCGGTGGCCGCCTGCGCGGTGGTCAGGCCGCCCGCGTTCTGCACGGCAATGGTCACGGTGCGGGTGAGCAGGTTGCCGGTGCTCAGGGCATCCGTTCCGGTCACGCTGGTCACGGTGCCGTCCAACTGCTCAAAGGTGCCGTCCAGCGTCACCTGGGCGGTCTGGCCCACGCTGAAATTGGCGGCATCGGCGGCGGGGAATTCCAGCGTCAGCAGCATTTTGGAGCTGTCGCGGATGATGGCGACCTCCTGCCCGCTGGTCACCTCGTCGCCCTTGGCGACCTTCAGGGTGCTCACGGTGCCATCCACTTCGGCACGCACATACTGGCGGTCCACCACCTTGTCATAGCTGCGCTGTGCCTGCTGCATGGCGATCTCAGCCTTTTCAAAATTGGTGGAAGCGTCCGAGCTGTCCAGCGTGTAGAGGATGCTCCCCTCATCCAGCACGTCGCCCTCCTCAAACTCGCCGGTGAGCACCTTGCCCTCCACCAGAGATTTCACGGTGTAGGTGTTGGCAGGGTTCAGGGTGCCGGTGCCGCTCAGGGTGTTGGAGACATCCCGCACTTCAGGGCTGGCTTCCAGATAGCTGGGGTCCACGGCTGTGGTGTTGGCGCTCTTGGGCTTGAGCAAAAACACACCGCCCGCAATCACCACACAGACCACCGGCACGAGCCATTTCCAGTTCTTCTGCAAAAACAGCACCGGGGCCTTGGCTGTCTGTGCCGCAGGCGTTTCCGCACCCGGGTTCTCCGCGCCGTCCTTCTTCTTATTCCAGATCATCATGTTCCTCCTATCAGATTCAGGCTCGCCGGGGGCGGCCTGTCAGATTCCTTTCCTATGTATAGGTGTAGTGTATCGCATTTTGCCCGGATACACAAGCGTCCAAATTTCGTTTGAACGCTTTTCAGCAAATTTTCACAGATTGTAAACCTTTGTGCAAATCGCAAGTTGACCTGTCCGCCGCTTTCTGGTTTAATCGGGACGTTGTTTGTACCAAACCAGAGGAGGATTTTTTTCTATGAATCAGACCAGTAAGTTCTCGGTGCGCGATATCTGCTACGCGGGCCTGTTTGCCGCCGTCATCGCCGTGATGGCACAGATCTCCATCCCTATGCCGCTGGGTGTGCCCATGACCATGCAGACCTTCGCCATCACGCTGGCGGCTGTGGTGCTGGGCTCCAAGCTGTCCGCCATTGCCACACTCGTTTACCTGCTGCTGGGCGCTGTGGGCGTGCCGGTGCTGGCCAACTTCTCCGGCGGCATCGACAAGTTTGTCGGCCCCACCGGCGGCTTCCTGATCTCCTTCCCCATCATGGCCTACATCATCGGCCTGGGCGTGGAGCACAGGGATGCTTTCAAGGGTGCTTTCCCCGTGGCGGTTATCGTGGGCACTGTGGTCAACTATATCGTGGGTGTCATCCTGTTCGTGATCGTCGCCCACAGCACCGTGTCTGTGGCCGTTTCCGCCTGCGTTCTTCCCTTTATTCCCACCGCCATCATCAAGGCTGTGCTGGCCTGCGTGCTGGGCCTGAACATCCGGAAGCGGATTCCGGGGGTAAAAAAGGCATGAGCATCGTACTGCGCCCGCATCACCTGCTCTGCACCCAGGGCTACTCCGGCCATGGCTACAGTGAAGCCTTTGTGGAGCACATGAACGATGTCGTCCACCAGCTGCGGGAGGTGCCCGGGACGAAGATCCAGCTCACCTTCTCCACCGACACCCTCTGTTCCTGCTGCCCCAACAAGCTGGGCACCGACCTGTGCGACACGCAGGAAAAGGTCAAGCGGTACGACCGCAAGACCGTGGAGTATTTCGGGCTGGAGGAAAAGGAATACGACTACCAGGCCCTCATCCGGGAGATCGATGCCAAAGCCACCCCCGAGATGCTGGCCGATATCTGCCGGGACTGCTGCTGGTTCCCCATCAGCGCCTGCTGCAAGAATATCTGCGAAGGCAAATACGTGAAATAACATTTCCCCCTATACAACAGGCCGCCGTGCAGGATCATCTCCTGCACGGCGGCCTCTTTGTTTTATTCTGTTTCTGCGGCCTGCACCGTTACATAGACCCCTGCGGGGACACAGGCGGCCCAGGCATCCTGCTCGCTCAGCCAGCCGAATTGCTCGCACACATGGTCCGGACACTGACTGTCGAGGAAGGCGATGGCCCCATCCTTTACCTGCAGATGCACGATGTAATCGCCCACATCATACAGATAATCGTGGTCCTCGTCCAGCGGGATCGTTTCGGTGATGCCGTCGCCGAAATCGACCACGGCCACCAGCGGCTCCGCTTTGGGGGCGTTGGCGCGGTACAGCACGAACAGGAGTGCTGCCGCGGCCAGCACCACGGCCGCAAAGATCAAATTTTTTTGCCAGCTTTTCAGGCGTTTCATGCAGCGTACTTGCTTGCAGCTGCGCCTGCAATGCGGCCGAAGACAACGAAGTCAGAGACAGCAGTGCCGCCCAGACGGTTTGCACCGTGCACGCCGCCGGTCACCTCACCTGCTGCGAACAGGCCGGGGATAACCTCGCCGTTCTCGTTCAGGACTTCGGTGTTGGTGTTGATCTTCAGGCCGCCCATGGTGTGGTGCACGCCTGCGGTGACCTTGATGGCATAGTAGGGAGCGGTATCCAGCTTGTCTGCAAAGCTGGTGCGGCCGAAGTCGGGGTCGTTCTTGGCCTCAACATAGCCGTTCCAGGTATTCATGGTCTCGGCCAGAGCGGCACCGTCCACGCCGATCTGCTCAGCCAGCTCCTCGTAGGTCTTGCCCTCGAAGGTATAGCCCTTCTTGATGTAGCCCTGGATGACGCTGGAATCATCGACCATCTTCTGATCAATGATCAGCCAGCTGTAGCTGCCGGGCTGAGCGATCTCAGCGGCGGAGACAACGTCACGGGTACTGACTTCGTCAATGAAGCGCTTGCCCTCGGAATTGATCAGCACAGCACCGTCGCCGCGCAGGCCCTCGGTGATCAGAGAAGCGCTGTCGTACTGGACAGTGGGGTGGATCTGGATCTGGTCCATATCCACGGTGTCAGCACCGATGGCCTGTGCCATCTTGATGCCCTGGCCCAGGATGCCGGGGGCGTTGGTGGTCATAAAGCCCTTCAGCTCGGGCTTGTACTCAACGACCATATCCATATTTGCGCCGAAACCGCCGGAGGTCAGGATCACGGCCTTGGCGTTGATGGTGATGGTCTCACCGGAAGCGCCGGTGGCCTTGATGCCAACAGCAGCGCCGTTGTCATCGGTCAGGATCTCGGTGGCGGTGGTGTTCAGCATCATCTGGACACCAGCCTTCTGGCAGTCCTCCTCCAGCAGGGGCACCATGTAAGCGCCCACAGAGACGACCTTGCCCTCCTCATTCACAGGGCGGTGGATCCGCTTGACAGATGCGCCGCCTGCAGAGGAGACGCTGTTCAGGGTGATGCCCTGCTCACCCAGCCAGTCGATGGCATCAGCGCTGTTGGAGCACAGGGTCTCCACCAGAGCAGGGTCATTGATACCCTTGCCGCCGATCATGGTATCCAGCTCCATCAGCTCAACGCTGTCAAAGTAGCCGGTGGGGTTGGCCTGGTAAGCAGCCCACTGCTCTGCCACGGTAGCAGCCAGAGCGGTGATGGTCTCGTTGTCAGCATACTTTTCAGCAGCAGCCTTCAGGGTCTTTTCGACACCTGCGCCCTCGGCAAACTCGTTCTCATCCTGATACACGGTCTTGCCGGCGTTCATGCCGCCGGTAGCGCGCACGGAGTTGCCGCCCACCATGGACTGGCTCTCCACGATGACAACGCTCTTGCCCTCGCTGGTGGCAGTCAGGGCAGCGGTCATGCCTGCGCCGCCTGCACCCACGATGACGATGTCGGTATCAACAGTAGAGTCCTCAGCAGGCTCAGCGTTGTTCTCCACAGCGGTCTGGAAATCCTCAGGCTTCAGACCAGCAGCGGTGATGGCAGCAGCGGCTGCCTCCTTGATGGCATTGGAGGTGATGGTAGCACCGGACACGCCATCTACTTCGATGCTGCCGCTCTCGGCGATCTCGCCGGGCAGCTGCTCGATTGCCTTGGAGCCCACGCCCTCGGTCTCATCGGCACCCTCAGCGGTGCAGCCGGTGATCTTGCCGTCGGTCAGGGTCAGGGTAACGGTAACATCGCCGCCAAAGCCCTTGGCAGTGCCGGTAAAATCGCCGGTAGCACCAGCGCCGGTGGTGGAGGCGGGCTTGCTGCCGCAGCCGTAGCCCAGCAGGCTCACTGCAACGACAGCGGCCATGGCCAGCGCTGCAATGCTCTGTTTCATCTTCGTGTTTTTCATAGTTTCTTCTTTTTCCTTCTCAGTTGAACCAATGTTGCAGGCAGTTAGCCTGCGCGAACATATCTCAGCATAAAAAGGGGGCTGCCCATTCGGAAGGCAGCCCCCTTTGCCGAACTAGGAAAAGATCAGGCGTTGGCCTGTGCAGCAGCAACAGCGCAGGCAACGGTAGCGCCGACCATGGGGTTGTTGCCCATGCCGATCAGGCCCATCATCTCAACGTGTGCGGGCACGGAGGAGGAACCTGCGAACTGAGCATCACCATGGACGCGGCCCAGAGAGTCGGTCAGGCCATAGCTTGCGGGGCCTGCAGCCACGTTATCGGGGTGCAGGGTACGGCCCGTGCCGCCGCCGGAAGCGACGGAGAAGT